>Ga0208109_1000004_pt1 | contig 201513 bp, 175 predicted proteins | sample CryBogCBH18Jul08_FD_184594 | JGI IMG/M metagenome (GOLD analysis project Ga0208109, IMG submission 184594) | Freshwater microbial communities from Crystal Bog, Wisconsin, USA - CBH18Jul08 (SPAdes) (version 2) | ecosystem: Environmental > Aquatic > Freshwater > Lake | place: Crystal Bog...
TGGGCATCACGCGTGTCGCAGGCGTGGACGAGGCCGGGCGCGGGCCGCTCGCCGGGCCGGTGGTTGCCGCCGCCGCCATCCTGCCGCCGCGCTGGGCGCAAACCGGTTTGCCCGCCGAACTCGCCGGCTTGAACGATTCCAAGCAGCTCACCGAAACCCAGCGCGAAAAATATTTTACCTTTCTCACTGCCTGCGCCGAAATCGAATTCGGCATCGCGCTGGCGGACGCCGGCGTGATTGACGAGATCAACATTTTGCAGGCGACGCACCGCGCGATGAACGACGCGCTGGCGCAGTTGCAACCGCTGCCGCCGCACGCGCTGGTGGACGGCCGGTCGGTGAAGACGTTGCGCGTACCGCAGACCGCCATCATCAAGGGCGATGCGCGGAGCTATTCCATCGCCGCCGCCAGCGTGCTGGCCAAAGTCACGCGAGACCGGCTGATGTTGGAATATCATCTGGAGTTTCCCGCCTACGGTTTCGAAGAGCACAAAGGCTACGGCACAGCGAAGCATCTGGCGGCGATTGCGCAACACGGCGCGTGCCCGATCCACCGGAAAACCTTCGCACCGCTAAAGCCGAAGGAACCAAAGCTATTTTGATGTGAATTTTACAAATTATTGCAAAAGAAATTTAGGATAACTTGCAGCGGCCCAATTTTTTATTGAAGTTGGAGCGGGTGAAGGGAATCGAAACCAAATTCACCTATCTGCCAAACCTCTTCAAAACAGCAGGTTATACGCATAAACACAGAGGATAATTGAGGTCGGATTTTTGGCGAGCACGAAGTGATATACGCTCAAAACGAAATTTTTCTGTCATGCATTGTCATGCAAGCGCCGTACTTCCAGCCTCGGTGAGGGGTTGGGACGGGAGAGATGTTCGCCTGTAGCCTAAGCCACTATCAAACACCCCTCCCGTCCCGCTGAATCCGTTATATGAGCAAAGCCCAAGGCTCGGATTCAGATTATTATACCTGCGTAGAGGGAGATTTCAGAGGTGGGGTGGTCGTTATCCCAGCTGCTTGCGGGGACATAACGATTCCTTTTAGTTGATGGTTTACGGACATGAAAACCCCCCCTGTGCTTAATTGCATCAGGGGCGGGGTGATGGCAAAAGTTAAGTCACGAGCTTTGCATAATACCATCGAACGGGCTTGAAAAATCAGGCGGGTGGGGCCAAGTGGAGCAGCACAATGCCGAACTGTTTCAAGACGTTAACGAAAATTTGAACAATTCAATTAGTTGGTTGTTTTCTCCACACAATATTTAATGTATAAAAATTCACTCCACTCAAAATAATCGAAAAGACAGGTTTTAGATAAATTAAATAATTGATGTCGCGTGAAACGCACGGGAACCAAATTAATTGAGCGAATGCCGATGAAGAGTCGGCGGCGCAATGTCGCTCTGGTGATAGAAACCTCGGTGGTTTATGGGCGTCAGATTCTTCGTGGCATCGCCCGCTATCTGAAGACACACGCATCTTGGTCGGTATTTCTTGATGAGCGCGAATTGCACGTGCCACCTCCGGATTGGCTGTCGCATTGGAGTGGCAACGGTGTCATTTGCCGATCCACTAACCCGGAATGGGCGCAGATTTTCCGCCGCCACCGCCTGCCGGTGGTGGATCTTAATGACAGGTATCTTGATCTGGGGCTGCCACGCGTCGGTTCGGATATGCGGGCCATCGGGCGTTTTGGAGCGGAACATTTGCATGAGCGTGGTTTTCGGCATCTGGCTTATTGCGGATTTAGTGGCGAAGCATGGTCGGCGCAACGACGCGATGGATTTGTTGAGGCGGCACAACCATTAATTGGGCCGGTTAGCGTTTATGAGTCGTCTTGGGCGGGATTGCGGCAGCATTCCTGGCAGGAAGAGCGCAACCAGATTGTCAAATGGCTCCAATCATTGCCACGACCGATTGGCATCATGGCTTGTAACGATGTGCGGGGCCAACACGTACTGGATGCCTGCGGACATATTGAAGCACATGTGCCCGACGAGGTTGCGGTCGTGGGCGTAGACAACGCGGAAACGTTTTGCGATTTGTGCAATCCACCGCTGTCGAGCATTGTGCCCAATGCCGAGAACATTGGTTTCGAGGCGGCGGCATTGCTGGATCGTCTGATGGATGGTGAAGCACCGCCCAAGCAAGAATTGCTGGTGCCTCCGCTGGGGATCGTGACGCGACAATCATCCGACGTGTTCGCTGTGGAAGACGCCTTGGTTGCCCGGGCGGTAAGGTTCATCCGTGAGCAAGCCTGTCGGGGAATCAAGGTGGCGGATGTGCTGGGCGAAGTGAGTTGCTCGCGCTCCGTTCTGGAACGCCGTTTTCGTGAACATCTAGGCCACTCACCACAGGCAGAAATGCGCGCGGTTCAACTGCGGCGGGTCAGGCAACTGCTGGCCGAAACGGACTGGACCTTACCGCGAATTGCCGAGGTAACGGGCATTGAACATCCCGAATATTTAAATGTAATTTTCAAACGCCAAACCGGCCAGACCCCCGGCCAGTTTCGCCAAGCCCGGCAAACTTCCGCCCCCCGCATTGATCTGTAAGGTTTCTCAATCCAATAGCTAATGATGAGGATAAAAGGCCTTTATTTATTAAAATAATAGCCCGAAAAGAAACTCAGCATTCAAGACACGCAAACTCATTTTCCGAGTGGGGATTGTCGGTAACATTCCTGAAATAAGCATGTGCCCCAACTCGTTCGACCAATTCATATGACCACCCCATCCCCAACTGCCACCGCTTCGACCGGTCCTGCCAAACCTTATAAACTGAATGCATTGATCATCAAGTGCGCCATCGTGGCTTCCCTGGGCGCCCTGCTTTTCGGTTTTGACACGGCGGTCATTTCGGGGGCCACGAAGGCTTTGAGAGAAGTTTTTTCCCTGGACGAGACCTTCCTTGGTTTCACCGTTGCGATTGCCATTGTCGGCACGGCTTTTGGAGCCATGTTTACCAGCGGTCCCAGTGATAAGTATGGTCCGCGTGAGTGCCTGAAAGTCACCGGCTTGCTCTTTTTCGTTTCGTCCATTGGCTGTGGCTTGGCCTGGGACTGGTATTCATTCCTAGCCTTCCGCTTTGTCGGCGGATTGGCCATCGGCGCCTCATCGGTGGTAGGGCCGATTTACATCGCCGAAGTGGCTCCCGCCCAATGGCGGGGCCGGCTGGTGGCCCTGTTTCAATTCACCATCGTCCTGGGCATTCTCGTGGCCTACGTCTCCAATTATTGTGTTGGCTTGTTAAACCTAGGCGCCATCGAATGGCGGGTGAAGCTGGCCGTCGGCGCGCTGCCGGCGATTTTTTTCTTTTTCATGCTCTACGGTGGAATTCCGCGCAGCCCGCGCTGGCTGATTAAAAAACGCGAGGTTGATGAAGCTCGGTCAGTGCTCAAGCAGATCGGCGAGCCGGATGTCGAAGGCGAATTAAAAGACATCATCGAGTCTATTGACGCCGAGCACGGTTATGCCAACGAGCCCTTGTTCTCCAAGAAATATCGTGTGCCGGTGTTTCTCGCGGTGGCGGTGGCCCTGTTCAACCAGTTGAGCGGCATCAACGCCATGAATTATTATGCGCCGGATATTTTCCGGATGGCCGGTTTTTCCACGGCGTCCAGCGATTTGCAAACGATTGCCATGGGCACGGCTAACCTGATATTCACCATCTTGGGAATGGTGCTTATTGACAAACTGGGACGCAAAATTCTGCTGCTGGTCGGAACCACCGGCACGGCAATCTGTTTGAGCGGCGTGGCGGCGATTTTCTACACCGGCGCACACAAGGAACTGCTGGTCTGGATGCTGATAGGCTTCATCGCCTGCTTTGCGTTCGGGTCGGGTGCGGTGATCTGGGTTTACATCAGCGAAGTTTTTCCCAACCGCGTGCGAGCCAAGGGGCAGGCTTTGGGCAGTTCCACCCACTGGATCATTTGCTGTTTGCTGATTTTTGTTTTTCCCGCGCTGGCCAAGCTTTCGGGCAGTGCCCCGTTCGTCTTTTTCGCGGTCATGATGATCGTTCAGTTCTTTGTGGTGCTGGCGAAATTTCCCGAGACCAAGGGCATCTCTTTGGAAGATATGCAGAAAAAACTAGGCATCAAATAAGGTGGGTGGACGAGAAGCAGCCCGGACTTTCATATGCTAAACGGAACGGTATTTGACATTAGAGAATTCTCGGTGCATGACGGCCCGGGTATCCGCACGACTGTGTTTATGAAGGGCTGCCGTTTGCGGTGTTCGTGGTGTCACAACCCGGAAGGACTCCTGCCCCAACCGCAAATTTTGAAAAGCCAGGCGGGAGAGCGCTTGGTCGGTCAGATTTTCACATCAACCGAATTGGCGGCGCGACTGAGCAGCCAGGCTGAATTGCTGAGGTTAGCCGAAGGCGGCGTAACTTTTTCCGGCGGGGAACCACTAACCCAGGCACCGTTTCTGGTTGAAGTGATTGATCAACTCAACGACCTGCATATCACATTGGACACCTGTGGCAATGCAACAGAGGATGATTTCCATAAAGTGGTCAGCCGTTGTAATTTCGTGCTGTTTGACCTCAAGCTGGCAGATCCGGATGCGCATCGCCGGTGGACGGGAACCGACAACTTGGCGATTCTGCACAACCTTACCAGGCTTGCCGCGATGAAAACCCCATTCATCATTCGAGTGCCTCTGGTGCCCGGCGTGACCGACACCGAAGAGAACTTGGATGGTATTGCGAGGATCGTAAGTGCGCTCCCGCGTCGGGTGCGCGTTGAACTGCTGCCATTCAATCGTGGTGCCCGCGGCAAATATCTAGCCTGCGGCATGGAATGGAAGCCGGGCTTTGATGACAACGCTGAAACCCGGCCGGATTTGAAGCGTTTTTTCAACCACAACATGGAGGCAATCCTAGCATGAAAACAATTGAACCCCCATTGAATCGAACCCATACGCAAGCAGAGTTGTCGCCGCGCTTGGCGGCCATGAAAGCCCGCATTCGCGCCGGCGAACACCATCGCCATCGCGACACGGAAACGATTGATTTGCGCAGCGAATGTGATGCGGAGAATCTTTCATGGATGCAACGGGCGGCGCGCCTGACATGCCGGATGTGCGAGGCGCAAACGGTCGTCATCGAACCAGACGAACAAATCATCTTCACCCGCACGGTCAAAAAAGTTGCGCCGCTATATTCCGAAGCCGAGCTGCGGACCCTCACCGCCGGTCGCACCTTCCATGAACTGGGGCCAATCAGCAACATTTGCGCAGACTGGGGTCTGGTTTTATCCCAAGGACTGCTGGCGCGAAAGGCGGTGGCGCAGGCCACGCGCCAACGGCTGGCCGCCAATGCCGAGGTGGTGGAATTTCTCGATTGCGCCATCGAAACCGTGGATGCCGTCCTGGCGTTGGCCGGGCGTTACGCAACAGCGGCACGGCAGGCGGGACGTGCAGATATCGCGGCTGTTCTGGAGCAAGTTCCGGCAAAACCTGCGACCACATTCCATGAGGCGCTCCAATCCTTGCGCCTTTGTCACGCCGTGCTTTGGTTAAGTGGTCACTATCATTGCGGCTTGGGACGGCTTGATCAATACCTATGGCCCTATTTGCAAGCGGACTTGGAATCCGGCCGGCTCAACGTCAGCGCGGCCGAGGAACTGATGGCGGAATTTTTCATTTCGCTGAACAAAGACAGCGATCTCTATCCCGGCATTCAGCAGGGCGACAACGGCCAGTCGCTGATGCTGGGCGGCGTTCGCCCGGACGGCGGCAACGGCGTGAATCCGCTAACCTGGATGGTGCTGCGCGCGGCCTGCGCGGTGGTTTTGATAGATCCTAAAATCAACCTGCGCGTAGATCGCAACACCGATTTGGAATTGCTGGCACTCGCCGCAAAGCTCACCCGGCTTGGCCTCGGATTTCCCCAATATGCCAACGACGAGGTAGTTATTCCCGGTTTGGTTGCCGCGGGATATAAACTTGAAGATGCGCGTAATTACACGGTTGCCGCTTGCTGGGAGTTCAGCATCCCTGGCAAGGGCATGGAAGTCGTCAACATCGGTGCCGTCTCCCTGCCCGCGGCCGTAGACAAGGCCATCCGCGCCGGACTGGCTGCCAACGAACCTTTCGAGCGCATTTGGGCGCGCATCGTTGACGACATGAAAGCACAAGTCACGTCGCTGGCGGAAGCAAGTCGCAAACTTTTTTTGCCGCCCGCTCCGTATTACTCCGTGTTGATGGACGACTGCCTGGAACACGGTCGCGATCTGGCGCAGGGGTTGAAATATAACAACTTCGGAATTCATGGCGCAGCTTCATCCAACGCCGCCGATGCGCTGGCGGCGGTGAAAACGCTAGTGCTGGATAAAAAGAAAATTACTCCCGACCGATTGTTGCGTGGATTGGATACCAATTTCGCCGCTGACGAGCCCCTGCGAATCCTGCTGCAGGAATCCGGCCCCAAGGTGGGCAACGACGACGACCGAGCAGACGCCCTGTTGGTGAAACTCTTTGATCTGTTTGCGGAGGCCTGTGCCGCAGCGGGCGAAAATGGCCGGGGCGGTCGCTACCGCGCGGGCAGCGGTTCCGCCATGTATTACGTCTGGCTGGCCAAGGGACACGATGGCATGCGGGAACCCGCGGTGGGTGCCACCGCCGATGGTCGCAAGGCAGGTGAATTTTTCAGTTCGTCGCTGGCACCGTCACCCAGCATTTTGGTTCGTGGTCCCATCAGCGTGCTCCAAAGTTTTGGCAAGCTCGACTACCGTCGCATTTGCAACGGCGGTCCGCTGACCATGGAACTTTCCGACAGCTTGTTTTGCGGTCACGGTGCCTTGGAAAAAGTGGCCCTGTTCATCCGCACTTTTGTGCACACCGGCTGCCAGCAATTACAACTGAACACGCTCAACGTGGACACCTTGCGTGATGCCCAACGGCATCCCGAACGCCATAAAAATCTGGTCGTGCGCGTCTGGGGCTGGAGCGGGTATTTTTGTGAATTGGACACAGATTACCAAAACCAAATCATCGGCCGGCATATCTACGGCATGTGATTTGAGCAATATATCATTTATGAAAAAAACGCTCCCGGTTACTGTCATTATCGCTTCGTTGAAACAGGCAATGCTTGCGGCATTATGCATCACATTGTTCACGGCAACGACTAACCTGGCTTATTCATCTCCGCCGGGACTTCTCTTGGAAACTGCCGGTGGTTGGAAAGCGTCCTTTGATCCGGTTTCATCAATTCTCGAATGTCGGCACTCGTCTTCTGGAATTACCTTGAAAGGCCGGCTGTCCTTCGCGGCCGTGCGCAACGGTAAATGTGTTTCTTGGAGTGTTCAGCCTTCGCGAGATGCGGCCGAGCAACGTCTTGCTCTCATTGATGAGCACAACGATGCGCAAGGCTACGTCGTTGTGACGGGAGATGCGACGAAGCTAGCCCTGACCGTTCTGCATCGCCCGCCCCAAGACTACGAAGGAGAGCTGTGCTTTCTGCCGGAAATCCAATTTGGGTCAAAAGCGTTCGCCTGCCGCACCCACATCAGTTCGGAAAGCACAGTGATCCAGATGGCGTCTGGCCCGGCGGACAGCTCGCTCAACGATTCGCTGTTTGATGCGGAGCGCGACCTGCTTTTGCGCATGAATGGCGAGAAGCTCTCCCTGTCCACTCTTGGCGGAGCAACGGATGCCACGAGCCGATTTGGGGCTGAATTGAGCGCCAAGATCGCGAGACCAGAAGCTTCGACCATCACGTTCGAGCTATTGTCCCATTATTACCAATCTCGCTTCGTGCCGAACTATCGGCCAATTGATCGCAAGCGTTGTCCGACAGCCCCAACGGGGTGGATGGCATGGAACACCTATTTTGATCTGGCAACCGAGGATGACAATCTTGCCGAAGCGCGAGTCGGCGCAAAATACCTCAAGCCGTTTGGATTGGAGTTCTGGTCCATCGAAGCCTGGCAGGAAAACTCGGAACATCTGGTAAGTCGCGTTCCAGTAAGTGAATTCCACAATCTTACACTACAGGCGTCTGCCAAGAAGTTTCCCCACGGCATGAAGTGGATGGCCGAACAAATCCGGTCGCTGGGATTCCGCCCCGGCATCTGGACATATTCTTTTGGCACTGGCGACGAAGAATTTTACAAGGCCCACCGCGAATGGTTTCTGCATGACCACGATGGCAAGCCCATGCAAAACTGGTCCGGGCGCTTCGTGCTCGATCCATCGCAACCGGCAGTTCGAAAGTTCACCGAAGAATCCCATCACATCATGTCGGCCGAATGGGGTTACGAATTTTTCAAATGCGATGGTATGTCGGGCGATCATTCGAACTTATCGGCCCATTTTTTTGAGCGGCCCGAAGTGCGCGCCGCCTTTCACGAAACGTGTGAACATCCTTACGGCCTGTGGATCGAATCGCTGCGCCGCGGCATCGGACCGGATCGCGTGCTGCTGGCCTGTCAAGGACACTACACCGGTCCCGAGGTGGGATTGGTTGATGCCGCGCGCATCGGCGGCGATTTAGTCCTCTGTGGCTATCCGCCGCCGTGGAGTGGACGGCAAGGCTATCTGCGGCAGGCGCACGCAACACAAAACCAGTTATTCGTCAACAATCTCGTTTGGTATAACGATCCTGACACGTTGTTGGTGGGAGACTTTGCGACGCTCGATATAGCCCGCGTGGCGACGACCGTCGTCGCCTTGCCCGGCCAACTGACATTCTTCGGTGACAAGCTGACGCAATTAGCGCCGGATCGCATGAGGCTCTTGCAACAAACGCTTCCCGTGTGCGATGTGCATCCCTTGGATCTTGTGCCTCGCGGCGGCGAGTTGATGCCCATCTGGGATTTGAAAGTCAGCCGGCCATTCGCAAACTGGGATGTGGTTTCGCTCTTCAACTGGACCGACGAACCGCGCACACAGTGGTTGACTTTTGCGGACATTGGCCTCGACGGCAAACGCCAATATCTCCTGTTTGATTTCTGGAACCACCAGTTTCTTGGCACCGCCAAAGACCAGATGGAATTCAAGCTGGAGCCGCGTTCCAATAGGCTGCTGGCGATTCAGCCTGACTTGGATCGCCCGCAGTTTCTCTCCACCGACCGCCATGTTTCCCAAGGAGGCGTGGAGCTGGCCGATACGAGTTGGAATCCTGACCGGCTGGAACTGGCCTGTACCTTCAAGCTAGTGGAAAATGACCGGCTTACGGCCTATTTCCATATTCCGCCAGCGTATGTGTTTGAGGGAGCCACCGCCGACGGCGCGAACATGGAACCGACTGCCTCCGGCACGTTGCCCGTCATCTCCATCACCCTCAGCCGACCCACATCAGGAGTGAGCAGCCTGCGACTGAAATTTCGAAAGTCCGGAGGAAAGGGAATCATGAAATTAGGCTCACACTAGTCATGGACAAGAAACTAAATTGGAAATCCCGAATAAATAGATTTTAAAAAATGAACGCGCTCTTCCAAAACGAATCAGCAATTTCTCGTCGCACGTTTCTCGGCAAAGCCGTGATTGTGACTGGGGCTAGTCTGTGTGGCCTGCCACTGTTGGCCGCCAGCGGCAATTCGACGGATTTGGAGCAGGAAACCTTGGGCTTCATCCGTCGTTGCGCCCGCGAGGATGGTGGCTACGAACCCTCGCCTGATCCGTCTTACGCAGGGACCTCCGATACCGGCAACAGTGACTTGGCAGCTGTAACATATGCCGTCATTCTAGCCAAGACCATGGGATGGCAACTGCTACATCCGGATCGATCCATTGAGTTTATCAACCGTCATCAGCGGCCGGACGGATCGTTTATGAATCTGGCGGGTAAGTTCAATTCCCACTCCGATTTGGCGGTTCTCCACGATACCGTCAAAGGTGTTATTGCACTACGAGCATTGGGGCAGAAGCCGCAAATTGATCCGCTCAATGTGCTTGACAGATTTTTCGTCGATGACGCATTCAAAAAACTTCCGTGGTTCACAACCAGTTTCTTCCCGTTGTTCTACGCCGCGCTAGGCCAGCCCTTCCCTGAACGCTTTGACCAGGCGCTGCGGTCTCATCAGATCGCCCAGCAAACGGAGGATGGCTATTTGGGCGACAATGTGCCATCCACATTCCACATGGTTCACTATTTTCGGTTAGTAGGGCAGCCAACCCCACGGGCCTCGGAAATAGTAGCCCGCGTGTTGCGGGATCAACGGGCTGATGGTGGCTGGCAAACTGGGTTTCCTGCCAGGGATGTTCATGCATGTTTCGATGCAGTTTTTATCCTCCGTCAACTAGGCGGGGATACAGTAGCCGTGCGGAAAGCAATTGAAAAGGCATCTGATTGGTCCTTGAGATGTCGCAACCAAGATGGTGGCTTTGGACACTTTCCCAGCAGAGGCTCCAGCATGGACGCTGTCTATTTACACTCTGACTTGGATGCTGTTTATTTTCAATTTGGCACGCTAATCCAAGCTGGTCGAGTGTCATCCGCCAGCCTTAATCTGACTGACGCTAACACGCTTGGGTGGGGGCACGCTATGCAACCAGGCAAGGTATATTGAGATAGAAATGTAGAAAAAGAAAATATACATCACGCGCCATGGCCACCCAATTAATGGGGCTATCACACGTGCAGATGATTGATCCGTTTGCCTCAATGGACATGATGTCCAGATGATATTCAATATAATCTCGTCGTGCAACCCAACCAAACGTATCGATTGAATAGTTCAAAACTGTTTTTGTTCCGTGCTGTACCGTTCAACTATCCGTAGCAGACATTTTTTCGGTAAATATGAAAGCCATTCTATCCATCTTTATTCTTCTTTTGGGGTCACAATTATTATCCAGTGCTGCGAATAACGCCTATGGGTCGCGCCAACGACTTTCCATGGACTTGAACTGGTCGTTAGCACAGTGATAGCTAAACGCCCCCTAGCCAAGAAGTGGGCTGAGGGGATGGGACGGGAGAGATGTTCGCCTGTAGCCTAAGCCACTATCAAACACCCCTCCCGTCCCGTTGAATCCGATATATGAGCAAAGCCCAAGGCTCGGATTCAGATTATTATACCGTCATTGTGGAAGAATTATGAGGAGGGGTAGTCGTTATCCAACCAGCTTGAGGGGACATAACGATTCCTTTTAGTTGATGGTTTGAAACGAAGAAGCCCCAGACGCGTTGATGCATCAGGGGCGGGGTGATGGCGAAAGTTAAGTCGCTATCCGGAGCGTTTCGCGATGGAAAACCTAGGGCACAATTCAAAAACCGTGCCTCGGGTCTATGCGAAGCGGGCACCGATAAAGTTTCCCGCAGAGGGGGAATACGAGCAGAAGTCATCGGAGAAGGTTGAGCCGGCAACATGAAAATCATCTTAAATCGCCAGTTGACTGCAAGAGTCACTCTAATAAAGATACTGCTCGTGTTGACTGAAAACAAAAACGAATTCTCTCACCCGCGCAGCGTCCAGTATTTGAGCCCGCATGAAAAACAATTCCCTTACCGCAATTCCTAGAAAACTTTGTGCCGGTGGCTATGCTGTGCGCCTGATGCAATGTGATTTGCGGCTGAACAGGAGAAAAATTATGCAACGTTGGATGCTGACGATAATGTGCGCGGCGCTCGCGCTGGCGGCGCGCGGTGGCGAGGAGATTTCCGTCAAGAGTTTGCTCGCGGACATGACGGATCTGGGGCGCCTGACGGAATTTCCGTCGCCCGCCTACACCTGCAAACAATTTTCATCCTATGACCGCGCGTCGAAAACGCCGGACGATCCGAAGACCTGGTTCGCCAATGGCGACAGCGGTCAGTTCCTGCGCACGGAGGAGCGCGATGGGCGCAAGGAATTCGTGATGATGGATGCTGACGGGCCCGGCGCGATCGTGATGATCTGGTCCACCTTCGGCCCGGATTTGCAGGGCACGTTGCGCCTCTACCTCGATGGCGCGGAGCAGCCGGCGCTCGCATCGCCGCTGCGGGAAATCCTCGGTGGAAAACTGCCGCATCTGCCGCCTCCGTTTTCCGGCGAATACAGCCGCGGCTGGAATCTCTACCTGCCGATTCCCTATGCGAAGCATTGCAAGGTGACGTGCGACGCGAAAAACATTTATTACCACATTGATTACCGCACCTACGCGGCGGACACGCCGGTCGTGACATTCCAGGCCGCGCAACTCGACGCGCTCGAGGCCGACCTGAAAGGCGTGGCCGAGAAACTCGACGCGCCGGAAAAAACCGGCGAGCTGCCCGAGGGCGCACGGAAAAACACACTACACTGTGCGATTCTACCGGGCAGCCGGACGGCGTTCGATTTGTTCAAGGGCGAGATGGCCATTCAAACGCTCCGTCTGCATTGGACTCCTAGCAGCGATCGCGACGAGGCGGCGCTGCGCGCGTGCCTGCTGGAGATGTCGTTCGATGGCGAGCAGACGGTCTCCGCTCCGCTGGGCGATTTCTTCGGCAGCGCGCCCGGCGTCAACCCGCTCACGACGCTGCCCTTGAGCGTGAGCAGCAACGGCATGATGGAATGCCGCTGGGTGATGCCGTTCCGGAAAGCGTCCCGGCTGCGCGTGATCAATCACGGCCAAACGCCCGTGGAATTTTTGCTAGATGTCGTCGGCATCCCGCGGCCGTGGACCGACCGCTCGCTCCTGTTTCACGCCAAGTGGCGCATCCAGCACGATCTGCCGACGGACCCGAAAATTGACTGGAACTATATGACGGCGAAAGGCCGTGGAATTTTCGCCGGCGTCTCGTTCAACCTTGATAATCCGGTTCGCGCGTGGTGGGGCGAGGGCGACGAAAAAATTTACGTGGATGGCGAGAATTTTCCGAGTTGGTTCGGAACCGGCTCCGAGGATTATTACGGCTATGCGTGGTGTTTCCCGAAATTGTTCACGCATGCCTATCACAGCCAGTCGCGCTGCGACGGCCCCGGCAACTTCGGACGCACGAGCATCAACCGCTTCCACATTCTCGACCGGATTCCGTTCACGCAGGATTTCCGCTTCGACATGGAAATCTGGCACTGGAAAAAATGCCTGATCAACGCCTCAGTCCTCGCCTGTTGGTACGCCGCGCCCGGCGCGACCGATGGCTTCGCGCCGCTCCAGCCTGCGGATCTGACGCTGCGTCCGCCGCCGGTTTTCGTGCCGGAAAAAATCGCCGGCGCCATCGAGGGCGAAACCATGCGCGTCATCGAGAAAACCGGATCGCTCGACGTGCAGGAATGGGATGGCGATAGCAGCGGCAAACATCTCTGGTGGCACGGCGGGCAGAAGCCCGGCGACCAACTGCGGCTCGGCTTCAACGTCGAGACGGCTGGCACCTATCAGGTGTTCGCGCGTTGCCTTAAGGCGCCCGACTACGGCATCGCGCAGTTCGCAATCAACGGTGTCAACGCCGGCAAGCCGGTGGATTTCTACAATGTCAAAGTGACCCTCCCGCCCGCCTTCGAACTGGGCACCTTCGAGCTCAAACCAGGTGAAAACCAGCTCGGCATCACCATCACCGGTGCCAACCCGGAAGCAATGAAACGCTACATGGTCGGGCTGGATTATCTGCTGCTGAAACGCACGAAGTAAACCAATCAACCACGAACCCCGCAGCGTTTAGTAAAGGAGCCCGCATGAAAAGCAATTTCCGATCAGTGCAAATGAAGATATCCCTTAGAAGTTATTTGTCATGGTGGAGATGGGTTGTTTGTTTCGCGGTTTTTTTTGGCGTTGCCATGTCCGCTCAAACATTAAGGGCGCAAAATAGCAGCTTGATCGTTTATCCGGCATTGCCGGATCGACAATTTGGCTCCGACCTTTACGAGGTGACGGTCACACAGGCTGGCAAGACGCTTCCTTCCTATGTTTATAAAAGCGTCCGGGAGGGTGGCAATACAACCAACTTCGCAACCGACGCCAATCATTGGACCGCCTTCTCCTTTAGCGGTGCCGTCACGGTGCAAGTGAAATTGCGGGATGGCACCCCTGTCCATGCTGCCGTCATCCGGCCGCTTTCCAAAAACCTCCACGCCGAAGTCGGCGACCGGATGGTATCCTTTGCTTTGTCCGCGCCGGCCAATGTTTATTTGGAGTTGGATGGCAAGCCTCGCGATCCGCTCTTTATTTTTGCCAATCCGCTGGAAGCTGATATTCCCACCAAGGCCACACCGAATGTGGTTTTCTTTGGCCCCGGCGTGACGGATTTGGGCCAGGAACCGCTCAAGATTCCCGACGGCCAGACGGTGTATCTGGCCGGCGGCGCTTATCTCAAAGGGCGGCTGCAAACCGTTGGGCCGACTGGCAGCAAAGCGGTGACGATTCGAGGACGTGGCATCCTCTCCGGTATTGGTGTCACCGGCGAGCGAGGACGTTTTTCCCGCTTTATGATTGGTGCCACCCACAACGCCCCTGAACTCCATGTCGAAGGCATTGTCATCACTGATTCACCCGGAGTTGGTCTGCTGGCGGGTAAACGTCTGGTGGCCGAGAACGTCAAGCTACTGGCCTGGCTGCCGCAGACCGATGGAATTAGCGGAGGCCAAAACAGTCTGGTGCAAAATTGTTTTCTAAAAGTTAATGATGACGTTCTTCATTTTCATAAATCCGGATTGAAATTAATCAACAACACTGTCTGGCGGCAGAATTTCGGCAGCGTGCTTCAGATGGGCTGGAATGAGAACCAGAATGTTGATGGCGAACTATGCGATGGACTGGATGTCATCGGCGATGACGCGGGGCGGTCGCGTCGGAAAAAAGAATTTGGCAATGCCAATATCGTCGCGCTGATCGATATTCACAATCGCGCCGCCTATAAGAATGTCGTGATCGAGAATGTCCGTCATGAAAAACATTCGTCTCAACTTTTCGGCGTGCGCACCATGCTCTCTCTGGAGGATAAATCCCATGCCAGCTACCGCGACGGACGGGGAAGCGTGGAGGGAATGGCATTTCGGAACATCACCGCTGCGGAGCAGCCGGTTAATCCCAGCGTATTCGAAGGCAACGGCCGCGAGCCGGGAACGATCTCGAATGTCACCTTTGATAACCTGCGGGTTGCCGGCAATCTGGTCACGGAAGCAAATGCGGCCAGCTATGTGGTGACGCACGGAAAAACCTCCGGCTTTCAATATCTGGCGACGACGAGTCAGCCGCGAAAATAGCAAAGGGCAATAAAATAATTGAAGACCTGCAACCAGCCATTCCGCTCCGATTTCACGCTGTTTTCCCATTGCGCTCAACCTTTTTACCCACCCGCGCCGCGGCCAGTAAACGAGCCCGCATGAAAAGCAATTTCCAAACAGTTTTATAAATATTTAAGCCGTTAAACCAAACCAACATGAAAACCAAACTATTGCCAATTCTCCTTTTCTCCCTGATTTCAGGAAATTGTCTGGCCCAAAAGGCGACCGTTCAGGTTTTTCCTAAAGAGACCCGGCAGGTCATCCGCTCCATTGGCGGAAACTACTGCAATGCCAATTATACCCCGCACGCTGCCGATGCTGTGGGCGATGAAACCCTTCGCGAATTCAGGCCGACGCATGTGCGGATTGCATTGCCCATGAAGCTCAAGGGAAAATCTTTTGAGGAATACCGTGGTGCGAATTATACGAAACAGCCTCTGGTAATTGAGGTTCTGGATGAAATGAAACGCATGAAAAATGAATTTGGGGTCAAAAACTTTACCGTTTCGGTTTGGGATGTGCCTGATGTATTCGTTGCCGACCCCTCGAAGAAATCAAAACGCATTATCAAACCCGAGGTTTATGACGAAGTGATCCAGATGCTCGCTGACTTTTTCCTGAAAGCCAAAAATGAATACAATGTGGAGGTTGACCAGTTTTCGTTCAACGAGTCGGATGGCGGCTATCAGGTGCTGTTTTCGCCGGAAGCAACCATCGCTTTTGTAAAAAAGGCTGGCAAGAAATTCGCGGAAGTCGGGTTGAAAACTAAATTCCTCCTGGCCGACACGGCCCAAACCAAAGGAACCGTCGAATTCGCAAGGCAAATCATGGCCGACCCTTCAATCTGGAAATACCTTGGCCCGCTCTGTTTTCACAGTTGGTGGTCCGAAAAAATTCCGGATAGCGAATTTGAGCGCATTGCTGGTTTTGCAAAAGCCTCGAATAAAGAAGTGTGGTGCAGCGAGCTGGGTTTCGATGCCTGGGCGCACAAGGTGAAAGACATGAATAAAAGCTGGGATTACGGATTGCGGTTCGCCAAAATTTCGCACCGCTTGTTGAAGTATGCCGAAGTGGATGTTTCGCTTTACTGGACCTGGCAGAACAACTACACAATCATGTCGCCCGACCTTCAGGAGAAATACCCGTCGTATTACATGACCCGTCACCAGGTTGATTTCCTGAATACCGGAACCCAAATTGTGCATTCCATCAGTTCCGATCCTGAAATACTTGCCGTCAGCGGTATTCATGCCGATGGCAGCAAAGTCTTGCAGCTAATCAACCTAAAAAAGGAACCGGTTGCAGTTGTTGTTTCAGGCTTCGATGCCAAAACGATTGATGTGACTTCAACCACCGAAACCAGCCTTTGGGAAGAGCATAAAAACATTGCCGGAATGAAATCTGGCAAGGTTGAATTAAAGTTGAAAGCAGCGTCGGTGAACACCTTCATTCTGAAGGATTGAATGGTAGGAAAAATCAGCTCACGAAGGTTTAAATAATTGTAGAACAAACGGATTGTAAACCACCCCATATTTCCCACGAACATTCAAAATGAAACCCCAATCTATTCTCATAACTGTTGTTCTAGCCTTGATTGTGTCACCATCCGCAGCTTTGCTGCTAGCGGGACCGCCTCCTGATAATAATTACAATGTTCGCGCTTTTGGCGCGGTCGGCGATGGAAAGAACCTCGACAGTCCGGCCATCAACAGGGCTATTGAAGCCTGCGCTGCCAGCGGCGGCGGAACCGTGGTTGTCCCGGCTGGGACTTATTTGAGCGGCTCGATTCATCTCCGGAGCAACCTTCATCTGCTGATTGATGCGGGCGCGACGATTGTGGGGGCACCGCAGGATATGAATGCCTACGACGAAACCGAGCCGTTTCCCAGTGGCGCTTATCAGGACGGCGGGCATTGTTATTTCCATAACAGCCTTATCTGGGGCGAAAATCTCACCAATGTTTTCATCACCGGCCACGGCATGATCAATGGCGGCGGCATGGTCTCAGGAGCCGGAATTTTGGAGGCAATGTGCGGCTACGTTCATTTCGGGATACCGAATGCGACCAATTATCCGCCCGTCCGCATCGGCAACAAGGCCATTGCGCTGAAGCTCTGCAAGAACGTGGTCATCCGCGACGTGACTATTTTCCACGGTGGCCATTTTGCGATTCTGGCCACCGGCTGCGACAATCTGACGATCGACAACGTCACGATTGACACCAACCGCGATGGGATGGATTTGGATTGCTGCCGCAACACGACGGTTTCCAACTGCCGTGTCAATTCGCCGCATGATGACGGCATCTGCCCCAAAAGCACGATGGCATTGGGCGAAATGCGGCTCACGGAAAACCTGACCATTGTCAACTGCCAGGTCTCCGGTTTCACCGAAGGCACTCTGCTCGACGGTACCATGACCGGCACGGGCGGCTGCGGGCGTATCAAGTTCGGTACTGAAGCCAGTGGTGGCTTTCGTAATTGCGCGGTGGCGAATTGCACTTTCCGTAACTGCCGCGGGTTTGCGCTGGAAGAAGTGGATGGCGGCATCCTGGAAAACATCACCGTCAACAATCTCGCCATGACCGACGTGCGCAATTATGCGATCTATCTGACCACCGGCAAACGCAACCGGGCGCCGGATGTGAAAACCCACAGCCGCATGAAAAACATTTTGATTTCCAACGTCATTGCCGATGGAGTGGACAAAATGAGCGGCATCCAGATCATGGGTTTGCCGGAACAGCCCATAGAAGGCGTGCGATTGGCGAATATCCGGCTCATCAGCAGGGGCGGTGGCACGGAAAAGGACGCTGCCATCAATCTGAAAGAACTTGGCACCGGCTATCCCGATCCGATTCATATGGGCACGCTGCCGGTATACGGAATCTATGCGCGCCACGTCAAGGATCTGGAACTGGCCAACATCCACTTAAATTTTCAAACGAATGACTTTCGTCCGGCGCTGGCATTTGCGGACGTGCAAGGTTTGGAGATCGACAATATCAAACTGCAGGTCGCTGAAGGCGTCAAACCCGCTGTCTTTGGCGATGATGTGAAAGGCGCGATAATCCGCAACTCGCCATTGCTGGAAGCAAAACGGTAAAATAATATTAGGCCGCGATTCCTCAATGACAACGGATTGTGGGCGAGCTGTGGCTAATTTGTAAGCGCTCGATGACGTGTATGACAACCATGACTTTTTTCAAAAACCTGGTGATAGCGGGCGTGTGGAGCGTGTGCGGAACGGCTCTCGGGGCTGCTCCTGCGGTGGAGCATGCGCCGGCGATAACCGCCAAATGGATCTGGAAAGCTCAGCCGGATTATAACCCCTATAACCAGACGATTCTGGCCCGGAAGAGTTTCACTCTGGAACAGCCTCGTCAGGCGGTGCTTTATATCACGGCCGATAGCTTTTATCGGCTGCGCATCAATGGCCAATGGGTTAATGACGGTCCCTGCCGCAGCTGGCCGCAGCACTTCCAGTATGACGTCATCAACGCCGCTTCCTATCTGGTCACCGGCAAGAATCAAATTGAAATTGTGGCCCGCTATTTCGGGGTGGGTGATTTCCATCATGTCCCCAAGCAGGCGGGCTTGCTCGCGCAGCTCGATGTGACGCTGGCCAGCGGCAAGGTGAAGTCGATCATCTCGGATCGTTCCTGGGAAATTGCCGAGGCGGACGGCTGGGTAGTCAACACGCCCAAACAATGCATCCAAATGGAGCCGTTCGAGGTTTATGATGCCCGGCAGGATGGGGATCTGAAGTTCAGCCGGGCCAAAGAACTCTATGAGTTTTCCCAAGGACCGTGGAAAGATCTACAGCCTCGGGATGTCGCGCTGCTGACCCGTCAGCCGGTCTCTTTCAAGGCGTTTGGCGGCGCCCATGTGGTCAAATGCGACGGATGGAATTTCTGCCTCCCCGCCGTGCGTCTGATGCATCCGGGGCTGATTGAGGCGAACAACAATGTCGGCGCCCCCTGCGGAATGAGTTGCCTGCTGCAGAGCGAATCAGGCTGCGCCATTACCCTGCAGGCCGATACATTCAAGGTGGCCATCGATGGTCAGCTGGCCCCCAACGACCAGGAGATCAAGCTGTCTGCGGGCAACCATCTGGTGGTTGCATTGGTTCACGATCTGACCGGTCACAAGAAAGAAAAAACGCTGCGGTTCATGAATCCGCAAGGGTTCAAACTGGTCAATCCGCTCGATACCAAACATGAGAATCCCTGGTGTTTTCTCAAGTTTACTGAGTTTAACTTTGCCATCAACGACCTGCATGTCCATCAATATTTAGATGAGGTGTCGGAGTTTGTTGTGAAACAGAAGGGGTATTTCAAACTCACCGACCAGTTGTTGCGGGAGGTGAAGACGCCGGTGGATTTCGAAAAATCTTTGAAGCCTCGGGCCGAACAGATGTCTTCCAAGGACATGTTTGTCCTAGACCCCAACTGGCAGTTTCAGCAGCGCCGGGTGATCGGCGATGCCAGCTCGCTGGTGAAACAGCCCCAGGCAATGTTGTTCAATACTCCCGAGATGACCACGGTCAATCCCAGCTCCCAGGGCGACGTGGAATTGATGTGTGATCTGGGTGAGCAGGAGATCGGGTATTACTCGCTGGACATGATGGCGCCGGCAGGCGTGGAGGTGGACATTTTTGGAATTGAATACATCACCCCCGAGGGGCGCTTGCAGCACACCGGGGGCTATCGCAACGGGATGCGGTACATCACCCGCGAGGGACTCAATCATTTCGTCTCCCTCAAACGCCGCTCCGGCCGCTATCTCTACTTGACCTTGCACAACCAGAAGGCTCCGGTCCAGATCCGCAATTTCTCGCTCATCGAATCGACTTATCCCGTCAACGCGGTTGGCAGTTTCCACTGCAGCGACGCCCGGCTGGATCAGATTTGGGCGATTTCCGCGCGGGCGCTCAAACTCTGCATGGAGGACACGTTTACCGATTGCCCCCTTTACGAGCAGACCCATTGGGTCGGGGATGCGCGCAACGAAGCGCTCATGGCATATCCGGTATTTGGCGCGGCGGACATCGGACGCCGGTGTATCAAGATCACCGCCCAGTCGCTGGAACATTACCCGATTGTCGGCTGCCAGACTCCGTCGAGCTGGGACATTCTTATACCGGCCTGGAGCTTCCTTTGGGGCATGTCGACTTGGGATTACTACTGGTATAGCGGTGACGAGCAGTTCCTGCGGGAAGTCTACCCGGATGTGATTCGCAACCTAAAAGGTGCGGAGAAATGTGTCAATGATAGCAATCTCTTTTCTGGGCCGTATTGGAACATGTTCGACTGGAGCGGGGCAGATCAGAATCAAAAGACGGTGTTGCACAACAGTATGTTCATGGTTGGCGCGATTGATGTGGCCTTGAAGGAGGCCAAGGTGTTGCATGATGACTCACACACCGTCTGGCTGAAAACCCTGCGCCAACGGCTCGTGGACGGTGTTAACAGCTTGTGGGATGAACACAAGAAAGCTTATCCGGACAGTATTCATGATGACGGTTCGGTCAGTGCTTCGACCTGTCAGCACACCAGTTTCCTTTCCATCCTCTACGACATTGTTTCACCGACCAACCGGGCGGCGGCGCAGGAGAACACCGTGAATCCTCCAGAGAAAATGGTCCGGCTCGGATCTCCGTTTGCCGGGTTATACTTGTTGGAGACGCTGGAGAAGCTTGGGTTGGAAGATCGGATTGTGGAGGAGATCTACCACGATTACCTGCCGATGTTGGAGACGGGTGCCACCACGGTCTGGGAGAAATTCGCCACCAGCTCTGCCGGTCCTGTCGGGTTCCCAACCCGCAGCCATTGCCACGGCTGGTCGTCAGCTCCGAGCTATTTCCTGAACCGGATCGTGCTCGGCGTCCGGCCGACGGCGGCAGGTGGTCAGGCCATCTTGCTCAGCCCGCACCTGTCCAACCTCACATGGGCCAATGGATCTATCGCGACAATCAAGGGGCCGATCTCCGTCTCCTGGAAAGTCGGGGCAGATAAGTCTGTGGAGATCAGCTGCCAGGTGCCGGAAGGGGTGGATGTGAAGTTTGAAGCCAATGCCAGCTTGGCGGGACGCACAGTGACCTTAAACGGTCAGAAAGTGCAGTAAAAACCGCTGTGACATTTGCAACCTATGAAAAAACGTGCAGTTAAAACGAAAATATCTCGGATCAATCCCTTATTTTCGAGACTTCTTCAGGCAGGTTACTCTGGTGTATATTTATTGCAGCTCTCGTCCTCCTCAATCTTTCAGGAAGTCAATCCCGCTGTGTTCGATTTTAATACTGTAGTCAAATTATCAAATTCCAGAATATAAATTAGCATTATGAACCCTTTCAATCCCACGAGTAAGTTACAATTCATCTACAAAGGTTAAAATGAAACACATAAAACACTTCCGTGTCACCGCCCTGCTGCTGGTTCCATTGGCCACACTACACGCCACCGCTACTAAAGATTATCCCATCCAGCCGGTGCCCTTCACGGCCGTACGCGTTCAAGATGCGTTTTGGACGCCTCGGTTGGAAACCAACCGACTCACGACCGTCTGGTATGATTTCAAGCGGTGCGAGGAAACCGGGCGCATTGACAACTTCGCAAAGGCGGCCGGATTGATACCAGGCGAATTCGTTGGCATCCCTTTCAACGACTCCGACGTTTACAAGGTAATCGAAGGTGCGGCCTATTCGCTCGCGCTCGCGCCCGATCCGAAGCTCGACCAGTATCTCGACGACCTCATCGCGAAAATCGCCGCCGCGCAGGAACCGGATGGCTACCTCTACACCGCGCGCCGGCTGTTCCCGCCGGAGAAAATGCCTAAAATGTCCGGCCCGACACGCTGGTCAAACCTCGCCAGCAGCCACGAACTCTACAACGTCGGCCATCTCTACGAAGCTGCGGTCGCGCACTTTCAGGCCACCGGCAAACGCACCTTGCTCGATGTGGCCGCAAAGAACGCCGACCTGCTCTGCAAGACGTTCGGCCCCGGCAAAGACCAGCTTAAGGAACCGCCCGGCCACGAGGAGATCGAGATTGGCCTCTGCAAACTCTATCGCGTCACCGGCCAGCAACGTTACCTCGACCTCGCTAAGTTCTACGTCGAGTTGCGCGGTCGCGCCGACACCCACATATTGCGCGGCCCAAACCAGCAAGATCACAAGCCCGTCTACGAGCAAGACGAGGCCGTCGGCCACGCTGTGCGCGCCGGCTATTTTTATAGTGGCGTCGCGGACGTAGCCGCGCTCACCGGCGACAAGAAGCTCATCGCGGCGATTGACCGGCTTTGGGAGAATGTCACCGCCAAGAAGCTCTACCTGACCGGCGGCATCGGCGCGACGCGGCAGGGCGAAGCGTTCGGCGCGAACTACGAACTACCGAACAAGACCGCCTACAATGAGACCTGCGCCGCCGTCGCCAACGCCCTCTGGAACGAGCGCATGTTCCTGCTTCACGGCGACGCCAAGTATCTTGATGTGCTCGAGCGCACGATTTACAACGGCTTCCTTTCTGGCGTCGGGCTCACCGGCTGCGAGTTTTTCTATCCAAATCCGCTTGCCAGCAACGCGCGTTACCAGCGCAGCCCGTGGTTTGGCACCGCCTGCTGCCCCGTCAATGTCGTTCGTTTCCTGCCGGAATTGACCGGTTACATCTATGCCGTGCGCGACGATGAAGCGTTCGTGAACCTCTTCGCCGGCAGCACCGCGAAACTGACTCTCGGCCAAACCGCCGTCGAGCTACGCCAGCAGACGCGCTATCCGTGGGATGGCCACGTCACGCTTACAGTAACGCCGGAGAAAAAGGCCACATTCACGCTCAATGTCCGCATTCCCGGCTGGGCGCGCAATGAACCGGTGCCCAGTGATCTCTACCGCTACAATGACGGCTTGAAACCTGAGGTGAAACTCAACGTCAACGGCCAGCCCGTTGCGCTCTCGCTGAAAAAGGGTTTCGCGCAGATCAAACGCATCTGGCAGACCGGTGACAGAGTCGAACTGGAATTGCCGATGCCGGTGCGCCGCGTCGTCGCGCATCCGGCGGTGAAAGAGGACGCGGACAAGTTCGCCGTCGAACGTGGGCCACTGGTCTATTGCGCCGAGGGTGCCGATAACGATGGCAAGGTGCTTACCAAAATGCCCGGCGCGGACGTGCGGTTCGAGACACAAGAGCGCCGCGACCTATTTGACGGCATCGTCACCGTGAAAGTCATTCCGCAAGGCAAAGGCGATGCGCTGACGCTGATTCCCAACTGCCTTTGGGAAAACCGCGGTCCGAACGAGATGTCCGTCTGGCTTCGCATCAAGCCTGTGCCCCCAGAGCCCTGAACTGCGTCATATTGTTTTCCAGGTGACAGCGTCGAGATTGCTTCGTTGAGGCGGCAGCGGGGTGGAAATTGGTGGAAGGATCACATGGCTTTTGCTGGTGTTCGTGGCAGCATTCTCTGGAGATCTTCTTCATGTATTTATCTTTCCACGAGATCAAGGTTCCTGCGTCGGTGTAAGTGGTGGAATATCCGGTCTCATCGCCTTTTACGCTTTGATGTTTCCCTATGAAAAGCTGCGTATTTTATTTAGTGACTTTTCTATTCTTAAGTGGATTCAGATCCGGGCTAGGGTTGCTTTCATGCTTTGGATGATGCTGGACTTCTGGAGTCTTTATAGGCAAAGCATCGGACCATATCATATTGTGGTTTCGGCGCATTTAGGTGGAATCGCTGCGGGTGTTTTGCTTTGGCTTATGTGGAGAAAGACGGAGTTGAACCTTCTTGCTCAAGCAGGGTAAACCTGCTCCAATACAAAGCGTGTTCGTCAGTCAGTCGCGAAAATACGTCACCCTCGCTGCCCTACTGCTGGCGGTCAGCTCCCCGTCTTTAACCCGAGCCCAGACTTTGGGAGCGAATGAAGTAAATCCCTTAATCCTAAAGCCCAAGACATTGGAGCAGGCCGGGAATCCACAAACGATCTCGCTCGATGCGCAGTCAGCCGGTAGGACATTCGATGGATTTGGTGCCGTAAGCGGCGGTGGCAATACTTCTAGGCTGCTTCCCGAGTATCCCGAGAAACAGCGTCAGGAGATTCTCGATTACATGTTTAAGTCCGGATTTGGGGCGTCGCTGAACGACTTGAAGGCGGAGGTTGGTGGCGATGTCAACTCCACGCAAGGTTCCGAGCCAAGCCACATGCACACCGCCACCGACGAAAACTACCAGCGAGGCTTCGAGTGGTGGCTGATGGAAGAGGCGAAGAAGCGAAACCCGCAAATCATTTTGGAATGCCTGGCGTGGGGGGCGCCCGGCTGGGTCGGCAACGGACATTATTGGAGCAACGACATGATGGACTATTATATTAAGTTCATCAAGGGCGCCAAGCAATACCACGGACTGGATATCACGACCGTCGGCGGGAAAAATGAATCCGGTTATGATCCTGTCAAGCAGGCCGACTGGTATATCGGCTTTCGCAAAGCGCTGGATGCGAACGGACTTTCATCGGTTAAACTGGTCGGATCCGATGATTGGGGGAAGAAATGGCTCAGGCTAGCCAACGTTGCTCTGACCAATTCGGAACTAATGAAGGCGGTTGATGTTTTTGGCGGACACGTCACCTGGTCGGAAGACCCCGGCGTGCCTTCGGCAGAGGTGCTGGCGACCGGCAAGCCTTTATGGGATACCGAGGCACACAACTATAAGATGCCCGAAGAGGCGGGTTTCAAAGAGGAACTATCTCAGCGGACGGGTTTTAATTCGGAAATCTCCCTCGTCCACGCGTTCAATTACAATTACATCCACGCCAAGATCACCAAGATACTTTTTTGGTACTTGCTTAACAGCACGTATCCCGAATGCGACTGGCCGAATATTGGCATGATCACGGCTAACAGCCCTTGGAGTGGGCATTACGATGTGCTGCCCGTTCTCTGGGGATATGCGCACATCAATCAATTTGTACAACCCGGATGGCGCTATTTAGAAAATGGCGGCAACGGCATCCTTCCCGACGGCGGAACCTATACCACATTGCTTTCACCGAAAGGCGAATTCAGCATCATCGCTGAAACTCAGGACGCCAAGGGAGTGCAAACATTGCATTTTTCCATAGCAGAAGGCCTTGCTGTGAAGCCATTGCACGTTTGGACCAGCGATGCCAAGGTACAATTTGTTCAAAGCGCGGACATTACGCCAGTGAATGGGGCGTTCACCGTAACCCTGGCTCCCAATACCATTTACTCGATCTCGACCACGACGGGTCAATGCAAGGGCGGCTACCCGCCTTCACCGGAGATAAAGGCGTTTCCTTTTCCTTATTCTGACAACTACGCGAGTTACCCGATTGGGACGCAGGCCCGCTATCATTTCGATATTGCCGGGGCTTTCGAAATCGCGAAGCGGTCGGACGGACGTGGGCAATGCCTGCGTCAAGCGGCGACGCTATCAAAAAGCGGGTGGGGTTCCCCGAAGATGCCAGTGACGTTTCTCGGTTCCGGCGATTGGAAAGACTACTCGATCAGTGCGGATGCCTGCATCGAAAACACGGGAGCCGTCGCTGTTATCGGTCGCGTCTCTAGAATCACCGAAGACAAAAAGACCGGCTATCCGCCTGGTTATACGTTCCAGTTGTCCGACACGGGAGGCTGGATATTGAAAACTCCGCAGGGCACTCTTGCCAGCGGGAGCACGGCGTGCTTGCCCAACCAGTGGCACAACCTCAAGTTGAGCTTTAACGGTTCGACCGTTACGGCGTCCATAGACAAAAAAAGGGTCGCCACTGTGAGAGACTCAACATATCGCTCTGGACTGGCTGGACTGGGCACCACGGGGAACTATGCTGAGTTTGGCAACCTGATGATCGAAGAAGACAAGTGAGGAAAACCGAGGCCAATCATGCACTCGTTCTTGAACTTGAAGCAGTTTGAATGGCTTTTGACATGATGGGAACCCTTACTCGTTGGTGCATTAGGGGCGGGGTGATGGCGAAAGTTAAGTCGCTATCTTTGTATCATACCATCGAACAGGCTGTGAAAATCGGGAGGGATGGGACGGAGTGGTTTTTGTTTCTTTGACCTGCATCAAAGTTTTTTGCCTGCTGCCGGCTAATCTTTAGCAGCACTACAAATCAAATTTGAATGCAACGATTTGACATTAACCAAAACAGACTGAAATTTGTCCATGAACTTCCGAACCGTCTTCATCGCCATCGTCATTGCCACCGGCCTGATTGTCGCGGCATATCTGGTCAATTCGCAGCGCCCGAGCATCGTTGTTGACCAGCCGAATGTGGCTTTCATCAAGGCGAGCGGCAAATGCGCCGAATGCCACCGCAACAACCAGTATTCGATCGTCCACGAATACGAGATGAGCAAGCACGCGCAGAAAGGCGTGACGTGCCTCGACTGCCATCAGGTGCTCACGGGCCAGACCGGCACGAACCACAACGGTTTCGTCATCAACAAAGGCATCACCTCGGCCAACTGTCGCGCCTGTCACACGGCGGTCTATGAGCAATTCGCCCGCAGCCGCCACGCCGCGCCGTCGTGGGTGGCGGTGGTCGGCAACAAGGATTTCTCGCCGGAGATGATTGAGCAGATGGAAAAACTGCATCCCGGCTCGATGAAGCGTCCGGCGCATCCGCTGACAAAACTGGAAGGCGAGTCCTCAGCCAAGAGCGGGTGTATTACCTGCCACGCGATTGGCAAGCCGAACGCCGACGGCAGCATTGGTAACTGCACGCTCTGCCACACCCGGCATACGTCGTCGGTAGAGATTGCGCGACTGCCCAGCACCTGCGGCCAGTGCCACCTCGGCCCGGATCATTCGCAGATCGAAATCTACACCCAGTCCAAGCATGGCATCATGTTTGCCGCGCAGCAGAATCAATTAAACCTCAAAGCGCCATCCGCCAGCCTCTCCACGAAGGACATGTTCATCCCCACCTGTGCAACCTGCCACATGAGCGGGCTAAATGGTCGTGGCGTCACGCATGATCCGTCAGAGCGGCTCTCGTATAATCTGTTTGCCGAAGTCACGCAGGCGCGCCCGAACGCCGACCGGGCGCAGGCCAAGATGAAGGACATCTGCCTGCAATGCCACACGCCACCGCTGGTGGATCGCATTTACAAGGAAGGCATCGCCGTCGTGGACGCGACGAATGAAAAGGTGCTCGCCGCCAAGTCCATCATGGATTCACTCAAGGCCGACGGCCTGATTTCAACCAACCCGTTCAGCCAGACGATCCAATTCACCTATTTTGACCTCTGGCATTATTACGGTCGCACCGCCAAGCACGCCGCGTTTATGGGCGGGGCCGATTACGTGCAGTGGCATGGCAATTACCCGATTCTCCAGCACACCGTCGAGCTTAAGGAACAGGCTGCCCAACTCCGGAAGAAAAATGGAAAATAACTGGCTCCGGCAGCCGCGCGCTTGGATTGAAGTTTTCGTGCTGTTCAATCTGGGTGGGCTTGCGCCTGACATTTTTTTAGCGCATAGCGTCAACGCCTTTCATTCACGGGCGGAATACACGCCGCTGATCTTCTCGCTGGTCGCACCGATGTTGTTGCTGCCCGCACTTTGGGCCTTGGCCGTTCGACGGTTGGCGGTCTGGCGCTGGCTGGGTTTTCTCATCGGTGGCGCAGCGGTGCTTATTGGCATTACCGGCTTGGTGCTGCATCTGCAAAGCCAGTTTTTCCAGCAATGGACTTTAGCCAGCCTGGTCTATGCCGCGCCCTTTGCCGCGCCGCTGGCCTACACCGGCCTTGGCTCGCTGCTGATCATGAATCGAATGGTATCCAACAAAGACAATGAATGGGCGCAGTGGGTGATTTTCTTCGCGCTCGGCGGGTTTGTTGGGAATTTCATCTTCAGCATCACCGACCACGCGCAGAACGGATTTTACCACCGTACCGAATGGATTCCGGTCATCAGTAGCGCGGTGGCCGTGGGGTTCCTGATTGTGCCGCTGGTGTTGAAAGTTGACCGCGCGTTTCTTAGGTGGTGCGGACTCGTCATGGTAGCGCAGGTGGCGGTGGGGGCGCTCGGCTTCACATTTCACGCGTTGGCCGACTGGCGCAATAACGGTGAAAACCTGTTTCACCGCATCATCCACGGAGCACCCATCTTTGCGCCGACGCTGTTTTGTGATTTAGCCGTTTTGGCGGGCATCGGTCTCTGGGTTTTAGGTTGGAAGCACCCGCCCAAAAGAGGTTAACACCTTCACTGACTTTTATCTTTCCACGCCTAGGCTCACGCTGGGGTTTTGTTTTCTGGAAAGTTAATTAACTAATTCGCCAAAGAATCTTGAAAAGTTGACATGGGTCAAAAGTCTTTTGTCCTCAAGCGGCTAAAATTTGCGCATGAGTATAAAATCAACATTGAGTAAAAAACCTCGTTCCTACCGCAACCTCTGGCTGGGCTTGATTGGCTCCATGACGTTGTCATTCCTGCTTCTCGGCTATTACGGCCGGGAAATTTATTACGCCGCGCCACCCATTCCCAAGCAGGTCGTCACGCCTGATGGCGCGGTGCTGTTCACCGGCCGGGACATCAAGGACGGTCAAAATGTTTGGCAATCCATCGGTGGCCAGGAAGTAGGCACCATCTGGGGACATGGCGCGTATGTTGCGCCGGACTGGTCGGCAGACTGGTTGCATCGCGAAGCGACATGGCTACTCGATCATTGGGCAGCCCAACCCGTTTGTGGATTTCAGGGAACGGCTCGACACCGCGCTGGATCAGGGCACGCACATCAAAGCGTTTGAATTGATTCAGCGACGGCATGCTCATGGTTTGGTTATGGTTGATAATTCAGCAACCGCCGGCAACGGTGGTGTGAGACACTCGTTGCGGTTTGGGTTAACGTCAACCGCCGCCGAGAGAATTTTTATAGCTGCCGCGACGCCGTCCGCGATACGCTCGTCGGTCACTGGCGTCGAGCCCTTGCGGACGCCGATGTTGTGTAATTCAAGGTGGTCGAATTTTAGAAACCCTGCGAGCTTGAGCGTGTGCGCGGCGCAATTCAACGGGCAGCCGTCCACGACCAGGATGCGCTGCGACTTTTCCGCCATTGCCACCAAACTTTTGACCCGGCCACCAATACCGGCGAGGCAGGACATTTTGGCCGCGCCTTCCCGCGTGAGTTGGCGGGCAACGCGGTCGGCAATCTCCCCAGCATCCGAGCAGCCAGAGCAGGCATAGACCACGGTGGTTGATTTGGTTTGCACTGGTGGATTTGAATAATCGCCGATCATAAGCTTTTTCGTTTCTTACAGGACAATTCTCGACCAACCCAGGGAAGGCTGACTTGACGCAGGTCAATAAATGCACCGTTTTTTTACCGGTCCGAAATGGATCAAATCTTTGATCTGCATCAAAATCGACTTCTGTATTTGATGCGAATATATCGCCATGAATATGACAGCAGAACCCACCCTGGCCCATACCGATAGCGGGTATGCGTCGAAAATCGTCGCTTTCAATAACCGGCGTTTGAACCGTGAATGGAATACGATGGAAGCAATGATGAAACTCTATTGCCGCGACAAGCATGGATCGACGGTCGCTCTCTGTTCCGAGTGTCAGGGGCTTTTGAACTACGCCAATGTGCGCCTGGATCGCTGCCGGTTCGGCGAGGAAAAGCCAACCTGCGCCAAATGTCCGGTTCACTGTTACCAGCGTGACCGTCGAGAACAAATCAAAGTCATGATGCGTTACGCGGGGCCTCGTATGCTATGGGAGCACCCCATCTTGAGCCTGCACCACTGGCTCGACGCGTTCCGGAAAGCACCGGAGATTTGACCTGACGGTCATTCATTTTAGAAATAAAAACGGCCTTCACAGATGAAGGCCGTTAATTTTGCGGTTGTTAACTTCAATGTCCGCTACAGGCGGAGGCTACCGGCTCCACTGGTGCTCCGAGCATTTTCAGTTTCGTAATCTTTACGCGGGCCTCGCCGGGAATATTGACCAGATGCTCCCATGTAAAAGTGTCCGGCCATTGGGCGGCAAATTGGTAGCGAAGCGGCACAGGATCATGGTCATTAAACAGGATGAAATGGTCGCCAACAGCGAGTTGGAGAAAGGTCTGAACAATGAGCCCGTGTTTCACGGAGCAAGGAATGGAACGCACGTCCATGACTTTGTCTGGGCCGATGAGGGTTTCAGTTAATGTATTCATAATTGTGTTGTCTGTGTTTTGGTTGCTGGTTAAAAACTGCGAACGCCAGCCATCGTGCGGCCAGTTTCCGTCATCATCGAGGGATGCCACGGCGGATCCCAAACGACTTCGACTTCCACTTCGTTCACACCGTCGAGCGTCAGCAATATGTTTTTCACGCCCTCGGCGATGCTGTCGTGCATCGGGCAACCCGGGGTTGTGAGAGTCATCGTTACCGTCAATTTGCCGGCCTTAAAGGCATATCGATAAATCAGGCCGAGATCCACGATGTTGCAGCCGATTTCCGGGTCGATGACTTGGCGCAAGGTTTCGAGGACGAGTTCGTCGGTGAGGAGAGTGGCAGTCATAGAGTTTTTTCCAGAAGATTTGGCTTTTTCGCAAATGGTTCGACTTTGGGCCGCACGAAATGTGTGAGCATTTTGCCCATGTTCAGCGCGAAAATGGCCAGGCTCAGCATCAACAGACCACCGCCCCAGCGAATGCCGGCAGCGTGTGACCAGACTGTGGCCACACTCAAACCGACGAGTCCCGCCAAAAAACTCCAGTAGCCCGCAACTTGCAGTGGGACGGAATACATGTCCGGAAGCGCGGGGACCTTGGCCCGACCAATATGCCGGCTGTAGCTGTGAAACCAGACCAGAAATGGCACAATTTTGTAAAGCATTCCAAGGATCGCGAACCCCACGAGACCAAACAATCCAAGCAGACCATAAACGCTTTCCAACTGCATCGTTACAGCGTTTACGGGCAATCCCGACCATGTCAGCGCGAGTGCCAGGATGGCCAACGGAACGAGCAGTCCGATGGAAGTCAGAAAGTATTTCATTCCCCAATCCAATACGCGGCGGTTCCGGGCGTGCAAGATGGCAACCATTTCCCACCCGTATAAAATGAACCCGCTGATCGTGACCAGAGCAAACAACGGCTTGAACGGTTCTTGAAACAGGACGGTAATGAAAATGCCAACCAAGCCAACATTGATCAACGCCACCGAACACCACGCCCGCCGTTCGCTTTGCAGCTCGCTCAGGGTGAACATTGGCACAAGTTTGTAGCTCACCGTAACAATCATCATCACAAACACACCAATCACGCCAATGTGGGCGTGAGCGTGCATCGCCGCCAGCAGCTGGAAGGCGATGGAAGTCCAAAAATTTGAGGCCGTTACAAATAGTCCGGCCGCGACGGTGGCGGACAACCAAATCAACGCGGATGTGATGCCGAACTTGATGGTGTTCCAACGTTTTACCTTCGCGAGCGTGCAAGCTAGATTGAGAATGAACAGCCCAACCCCCAAGGTCAGCACTGAACCAAATACTCCGACCATCGCCATGTTGAAATTCCAGAACGCCCAGACCATGCCGACAAAGCCAATGACATGTGCCACAAATTGAAACAGCACTAATGTATTACTAAAGAGTTGCGTTTCCAAAGTCACCGGCACGAGTTGATACATCGCGCCCATGATGATGGAACAGATGAAGCCAAGCACGAACAGGTGCGTGACTGCGATGAAGTGTGGCGTGTAATGATACATCGCCAGCAAATCCGGCTGCACCAGCAAAACCGCTCCGCTGACAAGCAACGACAACACACCCGTCAGCACAAAACACAGTGGCAACCGAACCGCTGCGGCTTGCATGCCAGCAAGATTAGGCGTCGCCGCCGAACGCACCAACTTCTGCGGCGCAGGTTTGGATTCAATGACGGCGGATTTTGGTAATATAGCTTCCATCATTTTGCTCCTCCGATTCGCTGGCAAATCCACGTTCTTCGAGCTGCGCGTAAAGGTGCATCGGCCGCTGCTCGGTGTGAGCGCGCAATTCAGCGCCAGCAGGCAAGACCGCGACTGCTTCAAGGATTTTTACCATCGGCTGCGGTGGTTCGAGGCCACGCGCATCCACGTCGATGATTTCCGACGGCTCGCTCTTAGCCGCGCTGCAAGGCGGGCTGGTTGGCGGAACGATAGTGGTCGATTTCCCGCAGTGGCGTGTGACCAGTATTTCCCAATCCCCAGATGGAGTCTGTTTCGATTCATGACCAAAACCCTGATTACCCAGCACGGAGAAAAGCGGCGTGGGTTCAAACGGGGCGATTATCCGCAATTTTTCATCTGGCTTCAATATTCCAACCGCACTCATAACTTTGGAAAATGGTTCGCTACCATTGCGAATGTCTTCCCGGACATCCAGCGTAACGACTTTCTCACTCATGGCATGGTGGAAGTAGTTTCCGTTTTTGAAAGCGTCAGCAGCATTGAAAATTGCTTTGTCGCGCTCACGGCATGCCGCAGGTTGGGCGGCATGTATATCAGGTCACCGGCCTTTGCCAGGTGCGGTTTGCCGCCTAGTGAAAATTCGCATTCACCGGATAATATCTGGACGATGGCAGATTGTGTGGAAGTGTGCTCGGTGAGTTCCTGGCCTTCGGCAAAACCGAACAGCACCACTCGCGTATTGGCTGTGCGCAACAACGTCCGGCTCACGATGCCATTGGCGGCGAACTTGGTTTCATTGTCCAATGACAGTATTTTTTCCTGTGCCACATCAATCAAAGGTTTCTCGCTCATGCAAAAACCATAGCATGACCGGGACGGGCGGGAATTGACGCAAGTCAATTCCTTCGTAGATTGCAATTTCATGCAAAACAACTTTATTCAGAAAGTGTCAACTCATTGGATCGGACCGTAATCAAACCCCTGATCGGCAGGCCGGTGATCGTCGGTGCTCCGCCCACCCAGCTAGCGTCGCAAGGTGGCCCATTTCTCTGGTTGCTCGGACGAGAACGCTTGGTCTCACGTCCGCTCCGGCTACTGGGGCTAGGCGTCAGCAGCCTCCGGGAACCGGCGGGCAGGCAGCTGGTGCTGCTGTAGGACAGCGCCATGGCGGGGCTGACGCCTGAGCGGTACGGGGGGCACGGCAAAACCATCAGGCAGTGGCGGTAAACGATTGCAGGTTTGCCAGCCGGGCAAAATGGCCGCCGAGGGCCATCAGTTCTTGCGACGTACCAACTTCCACAATGCTACCACGGTGCAATACCACGATGCGGTGGGCCTGCCGAATGGTTGAGAAGCGGTGGGCAACAATCAGGGTCGTCCGTCCTTGAGCGAGCCGGACGATCGCCTCCTGCACCAGTCGCTCGGATTCGGTGTCGAGCGCGGAGGTGGCTTCATCCAACAGGATGATGCGCGGATCACGAATCAAGGCACGCGCAATAGCCAGCCGCTGACGCTGGCCGCCAGATAGTTGGGCACCACTTTCTCCCAGCGGTGTGTCGAGTTGCTGCGGCAGGCTGCGTGCGAATTCCGAAAGGTTGGCCTCTGCTAAAATGTCCCAGAGCCTGCTGTCGCTCACCTTCTCCATCCCATAGCTGACGTTTTCCCGCAGACTGCCGTTGAACAAGACCGTCGTCTGCGGCACGACGCCGATCTGCCGCCGGTAGGTGCGCAAGTCCAGCTCCCGCAGGTCGTGACCATCGAGCAACACCCGCCCGGAAGTGGGCGGACGGAGGCCCAGCGCCAAATTTACCAGAGTGGATTTGCCCGCGCCGGATTCGCCGACGAAGGCGATCGTCTCACCGGGAACAATGCGCAGGGAAACGTCCCGTAGGGCGATCTCCCGACCGCGCGGGTATTGGAAGCTCACTTTCTCAAAAACGATCTCGCCCCTCGTGGGGATCGGAGCCGGACGCTTGCCGGTGTAGTCTTCCACCTCGGGAGCCTCCAAAATCTCGCCGATGGAACGAATGGCTTCGCGTCCCTGCACCAGCGCCGGAAACACCCCCAGCGCCTGTTGCACCGCACCGATGAGCATCCCAAAATAGGTCTGATACATCACCGCTTCACCCACGCTGATTTTGTGGTGGACGACCAACCACGCAGAAAATACCAGACAGGCGAGCTGGAAGGCGATGAAGGTGAACCACGAACTGGATGCGAACAGTTCCGTCAGCGTGTCCACCTGCAAGCCGCGTTCGCTCAGGCGCTGAAAGACGGAGCGCACGCTGCGGGTCTCCTGCTCTTCCAAGCCGTGCGCCCGCGTGACCGGCAGCATCTGCAGCATTTCGCCGACTCGGGTGTTCATCTGCTCGGTCTCCACCCGCAGCGCCTTGTATTGTTCCTTGAATCGGCGGTCGAAAAGTTTCAGTAGCGCGATTCCAGCGGGGACGGTCAGCAAGAAATAGATCGCGAGGATGGGCTGACGCACCAGCGCGATCACGGTGACGTAGAGGATGACGAGCAGACCATTCAGACCGTTCAGCATGAGATACCGGCACAGCCCATCAATGGCGTCCACGTCACGGAGGATTTTTGTCTGCAGGGTGCCGGACTGGTTCTCTTCGTGAAAACTCACCGCCAACTGCTGCAGCCGTTCCACCAGCGCACTCCGCAAGTTGAACTGCATGTGGCGCAACAGGCCGCTCATAATCCGGGCAAAGGCCGTGTGCAAAAACGGGTTTTGGGCCAGCAACAGAAGATAGCCGCCTGCAATCCAGAGCACCCGGCTGAAGGAGTCCACACGCAGCGGTGTGAGCGCGTCCACAATCATGCCCACGGCGAGCGGCATCAGGGAGGCCGGTGACTGCTTGACGACAAACAAGGCTACGGCACAGATGACCTTGCCGCGCTGGTCGGCGAACAATCGCCAAAGGGTTCGGCCCGGCTGGGTCGAATCAAAGCGACCATCCAGCAGGGCGTCCCATGGCGATGATTTGGTATTTTTGAGCACCGGAGAAAATCATGCCGGACAGGAAGAATTGAATACAGCGCGAACTGCGGATAGTCGGCGGCAGCGCCATATGGCAGCCCTGACACGTGATCGGGGCCAATGACAATTAAGCGCATAGACCGCAACTCAGGAAACGCGCACTCGGGCTTGGAAAATCGACTTGCTAATCTACAGAACAGGCAGACAATCACATAACTCCAAAAACCTCACGCGGGGCACGGGCAAGAAGCTATTTTGGGAATGTTAGGTAATTTTAGAAATACGACCGGCAAAACATGAAGCCCAGAAAGAGAGCAAAACCGAATAGCATTAGGATCACCGTCAACTCAAATATTCAAAAGCTGGAAGTCCCTCGCAATTCAACTCTGCGCCATTTGGTTGAAATGTATCAAATACTTTGTCGTCACAATCTGCGGGAAAATCTGGAGGGATTTAAGCGCATGGATTTTAGCAAGGCACTGGAGACGGCGGCCATGGCGAATGAATCCAACGGGAAACGCATGGCTCATTTGCACCGGGCACCAAAAGACAAATTGGAAACTGCCAAAGTTGAGCTGACCAAGAAGGCAAAAGAACTGGCGAGATGTAAAAACTTTGACGACCTATTTTCAAAGGTTGAGAAAATTGTTCAGCCCATAAAAAAGCTTAAGAAAATGTACGTTTACGATGTGGCGTTACGGATTGGGGTAAGCAATGGCATTTGGCCCGGTAAAGTCTATCTGCAATGCGGCGCGCTGACAGGCGCAAGAAATTTATTCAAAACGTGGAAACCCGACGAAAAAGTTAAGCCTGCGCCGTTTGATAATTCAGTTTTTCCGGGAGAATTGCACTGCTTGAACGCGGCGGAGATTGAGGATTTCCTATGCATCTTCGAGGAACACCTTAACGGAGTAAGGCGGTGATGAGAACAAATCACTGTTGGCGATTGCTAGCGCTGGGCTGTTGGGCTTTGTTGGTACTACCAGTCAAAGCTCAAATCTACAGTGTCCTCTACAGTTTTACCAACTCACCCGACGGGGCTAGCCCTTATGCTGGTCTGATATTGTCAAGCAATGTGCTTTACGGAACAACGTCTTCAGGCGGAAGTTCGGGTGCTGGAACAGTATTTCAAATCAACACGGACGGCACGGGCTTCACGGTGCTGAGGAGCTTTACCAACTCACCCGACGGAGCGAATCCTGCTGCCAGTCTAACGTTGTCAGGTAACGTGCTCTACGGAACAACAAAACAAGGCGGAAGAGCAGGTTATGGAACGGTGTTCAAGGTCAATAAGGATGGCACGGGCTACACTGTGCTGAATAATTTCTTAAATAGTGGCGGGGGTGATGGGGCTAATCCTGTTGCCAGTCTGACATTGTCAAGCAACGCGCTCTACGGAACGACGACGGTGGGCGGTAGTTCATATAATGGGACGGTATTTAAGATTAATACGGACGGCACTGGCTACACTGTGCTAAATAATTTCTCAAATAGTGGTGGGGCTAATCCTGCTGCCAGTCTGACATTGTCAAGCAACGTGTTTTACGGAACGGCGGGTTCTGGCGGTACTATGGGTTACGGGGCGGTATTTAAGGTCAATACGGATGGCACAGGCTTCACTGTACTGCAGAATTTCTCAGCTAGCGGTTTGAATTACGGGACTGATCCTGTTGCCAGTCTAACGTTGTCAGGCAACGTGCTCTACGGAACAACGTCTTTAGGAGGTATTAATGGTTACGGGGCGGTTTTCAAGGTCAATACGGATGGCACGGCTTGCACTGTGCTGAGGAGCTTCGCCAACACACCCGACGGGGCTAGCTCTTATGCTGGTCTGATATTGTCAAGCAATGTGCTCTACGGAACAACGTCTTCAGGCGGAATTTCGGGTGCTGGAACAGTATTTCAAATCAACACGGACGGCACGGGCTTCACGGTGCTGAGGAGCTTCACCAACTCACCTGACGGGGCCAATCCTGCTGCCAACCTGACAATGTCAGGCAACGTGCTCTACGGAACAACAAAACAAGGCGGAAGAGCAGGTTATGGAACGGTGTTCAACATTTACGTCGGCCCATATCCAATAGTTGTTAGCCAACCACAAAATCAAATAGCGAGTGTTTCCAACACAGCCAGTTTTAGTGTTACTGCCGGAGGGACGTTCCCATTCGGTTATCAATGGTATTTTACCAATACCACATTCCAGACTGCCGGGGCTTATGCACAAACTCTATCCGGTTTTGTCTATGGTTGCCTTGTGACCAACGGTGGTTGGGGTTACACCACGGTGCCACAGGTACAATTCATTGGTGGCGGTGGCACCGGAGCAGCGGGCTACGCCACGGTGAGCAATGGCTTGGTTACAGCTATCACTGTGACAAATACTGGTTCGGATTACACCAGCTTGCCACTTGTCCAAATAGATCCGCCTAAGATTTTATTGTTCAACCAAACCAACGCCACAATGAATCTGAGCGCGGTTACCACCAATAATCTTGGGGGTTATTTTGTAGTCATCACCAATGCTTACGGCAGCGTGACAAGCAGCGTGGCGTCGCTAAACCTTTCTCCTTCCATTGTCAATCAGCCGCAAAGTCTGGCAGTGTGGGCTGGCAGCATAGTGTCATTTGCCGTTACAGGCGACAACACTGGGCCATTCAGCTATCAATGGAAGTTTAACGGCACGAACATCGCGGGTGCTACTAACACCAGTTTCACGGTCAATCCGGTTGCAACCAATAATGCCGGGGCTTACACGGTGACGGTTTCCAACATTTATGGTGGAATAATCAGTAGCGGTGCGGTGTTGACGGTGAATCTTATTTCACAGCAGCCAGTCAATCAAGCTGTGACCAACGGGGGAACTGCGGTTTTTGAGGTTTTGGCTTCCGGCACCGGGACTCTCACCTATCAATGGCGATTTAACGGAACTAATCTGCCATCTGCTACGCAGGCCACATTGACCTTAAACAACGTGGCGACCAATAACGTCGGTAATTATGCCGTGGTCATCAGTGCCGTCAGCGGGAGCGTGACGAGCAGTGTGGTGGCGTTAAACCTTCTTTAAACGATTTCGACTTTACGAAGTTGTTTTAAATGATTGAAACGCCATTTCGATTTAATGATTCAGGTTTATATTCACACTCTTTCAAATCTGACATGTGAATATCAAATCGTGGAATCCCGTTGCCTGTCGTAGCTCCCCTCGTTGCAATTCTGATAATCTTGCCCGTTGCTTTTCTCCGCGCGCTTTTGTCTAGAAGAATCACATCTTTAGCTTTCAGGGCGAGCGGGAGTATTTTGCTGTTTAATGCGTAATCGTCTCCAACTCCGGTTCGCATCGTTTGTGAAAAAGAACGCTTGAAATTGGCTTTTACCTGATAGCTTGGAGCGTTAATAACAAGTGTTGGCATATGACGACAACAAAGCCACGCCGGGCCGAGGAAGTCAACCGTGAAAGCGCCACCGCTCAGGCGTCAGGGCCGCCATTCAAAACCTCAAAAATTACAGTCGTCCCCTCAGCTCCAACCTTTTTATAGTGGCAGTGAGGCGCATCCCCTTTAAGCCAAGCACGCTTTCGTTCTGGAAGTTTTTTTCCAAATTCTTCGGATACGACCAAAAAAGCCCGTCGCGCTTTTGGCCAACCCTGATTTGTTTTTTCACCGCTTTTATCACCGTTAAGTACCCCAAGGGCAACCAAGCTTTTCTTTTCTTTATTGTTTCCATCTTTTCCACTGGCAACGTCAGATACTTCAAAGCATGCCATTTTTCCATTTTCAGATTCGAGCATCAGGTCGTTTTCATTGTCCGCGCTGCTTGTCGTCGGATGGCAGCACCTGACCATGTATTTGCTCAATCCTGATTTTGGGGTCTGTGCCCATTTCAACGCATCCAGAAGCCTTTCTATCGTAGCGCACTGGTTAATAATTTCAACGAGGCTGTGCTCGGTTAGGCCTTTGCCGATGTATTCCGAGGGAACTCCAGCTGACAAATCGACGCGGACTCGTTTACAGGCCACCCCCCAGTTTTTGTCAGATTTCTGGTTGAGGCCTGCTACCGCTTTCTTGCCGCGCTCCACTAGAAAGTCGTGTGCCTTCTGCACACTGATATAACAATCCTGAAGGGTGACTTTTTTAAGTGGCTCGACCAGATGGCTCATGCACAGTATGAAACTGCAAATACAGTATCGATTCAACATTCCAATTTGTGCTAGCTCCCGTTGGTAGCCGCAGCTGCCGCTGGGCTGCTCCAAGCATTCCGTCCAGCTACATTTCTGTTCGACAACTGGAGAAATGCATAAATCTCCGCTTGACGTACAAAACCCTCAGACGCAAGCTCGCTTTGAATGTGAATTTTCCTTGTTAAAAATAACGAGAAAATAATGCCATGATAAAACTTCCATTAAAATTAACTCGCGAAAGTTCCATACCCCTAACAATACCTTTTGAAGAAACCGAGCCTGCCAAGGGAAATGCTGAGCCTGTGACTCAGCCAACTCCGCCAACACGGGAGCATTTGATAGAGCAAACTTTTCGCAACAACAGCAAACAACCGAAAGAAACCAACCTCATCATTATTGCACTTGTTGCTTTCATACTCACCGGCCTGTTTCCACCGTGGCAATTTACTACGGACAAGGACAGCGTTAATGGAACTGGAGGAACTTTTGGCGTGCCACCAGCTCAAGGTGTCCACAGTAAAAAAACCGCTGGTTATTCATTGATTTTCACTCCGCCGACCAACCCTGACAACTCAGCAGGGAATGGAATCCAGATCGATTTTGGTCGCCTGTTTGTTGAGTGGCTAATTGTCGCTGCATCAACCAGTATTTTCTGGATTCTGGTGGCAAAACCAGCGTGGTTGTATACGCCTGAAGCTAAACCGACACCAAACGGGCCGCCGTGAGGCCTGCCGATCAGGGCCGGGCTGTCGCGCTGCTCCACGGAGGCGTAGAAGGCGTCCATGTCGAGATGGGCGATGACGCAGAACATTCCGACGGGAGGTTAACACACGGGCGCGGAAGCTGGAATCACGGCGCTGACTTTGAATCTTTGGAGCGATTTCGGAATGGATTGGGGTATTTTTTAGCAGGTTTGGCTGTTCCAACCCGGGGTTTCCCTTCAGGAATTGCATCCATCGTATCGACCGCCACGCGCAGCGTCTCTGTTTCGATGTGAGTGTAACGAGCATGTTCGCGCTCCGTTTTGTGGCCGGTGATCTCCATGCGCAACTCTTGCGATACGCCCTTGTTGGCCATATCGGACGTGCTGCCGTGGCGCAAGCTGTGGAAGCTCCGCTTGCAAAACTTGTTGCCGTTTGGTCGTGTGATTTCCCGCATGTCGACGCCTGACTTGATGACGATTTCTTTGAAGGTGCGGCTCAGTCCACGTTTTCCGCCTGATTCGGCCCCCGCCAGAGAGGGTAGCAAATAGTCCTCGTCTGCGGCGGTGCTCGCCAGCGCTTTCTTCAAATGCGTAATAAAATCCTTATGCACCGGGATCATCACAGGCTTCGCGCGCTTGCCGGGTTTAGCCACCTTGATGACCGGCAGGTTGTCAGAGCCTTTCATTTCAATGGCATCTTTCCGCAAGCAAGCCGCAGTTGTCAGGCGCAGACCGGTGTAGTAGCCAAGGCGGATCAACGTCTTCCACTCGCCCTCAGCCGCATCGATAATCAGTTTAACCTCTGCGGGAGTGAAAATCTCGCGTACTTCCTCATCGTCTACTTTCACCGTAATCGGGTCAGCGGGATTCATATCCAGCAAGAGCATTTTACAGGCGTAGTTGAAAGCCGACTTTAATGCCTGAAGGTGCAACTGTGTGGTCTTGTCGCTGGCTTGGACAGTGCGCATCTCGTTAATGTAGCTTTGAATGTCCCTCGGCATGACATCCTTGAGAGGACGATCGGCGCGTTCGCCCAGATGCTTGTAGAACGCATTGGCTACACCAGCGTAACGATTGCCGGTTTCCAGTGACTTGCTGGCCAGCCAGTCTGTTAAAAACTCTCGGACGGACGGCGTGCGCAGCGGTTGATCGGTGTTGCGCTCAAGAATCTCAGACATCACTTTCCGCACCTGTGACTCGTTCCGCGCTTTGTGCTCTGCACGCTCCCACCCGTTGACGACCTCCTGAGCCTTGGTACGGTTTTCCTCCTTCGTCGAGCGCATGTGGAGCTTGCCGGAAACATCGCGCCACGCGCCGTGCCAGAATTTGGAACGCGGGCGTCGCTGAACCGATGCCATGAAAAAGGCCATGCCCAAAAATAGGAGACCAAGAGCGCCGGTGCAACCGTTGTTCGGCCAATGCTGCTAACGAAAGTGCTAACGTCAGGGATGTAAATTACCGTCAGGGATGTTGAATTTGCTGGGAAATTGACGATTTGGAGCGGGTGAAGGGAATCGAATCATGGCTGTAAATTTTCATAATTCGCTAAATTGCTCAATAACACTGCATTCCGAACTTTCTAACCTCGACATTCCCGCATCAAAAAGCACGGCGGCGACTGAACGCTGATGCAAATTGATGCAACTGCCCACGGCATTTCCCGCCGTTGCGCGTTGGTGCGAAGTTAGCACAGTCCGGCGAATATGCGAGATCGGAATCAAAAATTTCTGGCTCATGCGGATTAGTAATCGGACGGTAAAAGAATTGTGGTGATGGTGCGGCAAGCCTCGGTCAGCACATAAAACTTGGTGCCGTTGGTGGCGTGATAAACCGAAAGCAAGCGCAAGCCAGCGCGGAGCGCCAGTTCGTTTTCTCTCCGGTCGGCGGCGTCAAGGTCGCCAAAGTCACCGCAAATATGCCGATTGATGGCGTTGCAAATGTCATCGGCGGGAACGGCTTCTAGGGCGGCGGGCGTTATGACCAACTGCCCCAAGTCGAATTTCATCTGTGAGGTCAAAATCATAAATCAGGCGGGTTTGATGTCGGCGGCGAAGTAGCTGCCGTATTTCGTGCGCGGGTCGGCGGGATGCGCGGCGTAAGGCGCACAAGCTCCGCACGGATGCTGCCAGACGCAGCGGCGTTGATTCCAATGGAAGCCCAAACGCCAGAGCGTATTCGCGGCGGCGCGGTGGCTGGCGGCGGGAAAATCAATCCAAACCCACTTGCCGACAATCTCCGCCAGTTCGTATTGGCGGGGCAGTTGCGCCTTCAACAAATCCAAAACTTTCTGCGTCCGCAATTCGCGGTTCGCGTTGTGCTTGACGAATGCCCGTTGCTTTTCCGCTCCGATTGATGATTGCTGGACGGCGTTTGCTGGAGCCGCTGCTTCAACTTGAGATTTGTTTTTCATAAAGCTTTTTTTTTGATAATCGCCGTCCGTGTCTCGCCGTGTGCCGCTTGCTTCACCCATCGCGGAGACATTTTTTGAACTGACTACGGTTTTTTTCCGGCGTGCATGGGGCATGACAGCGAAAGTTTCGGCGTTACCTGATAGCCGAGTCGCTGGCGTGGCCCATGCCTTTCGTCGCCGGAAAAAAAGCGCCGCGCGATAGCGGGAAATAAAAGTTTGAAAAAGATGGCGGAGCAGCAAGCGGCAGGCGGAGAGACCTCGGCGGCGTCCCTTCTAAAAAAACGCGCCATGTCAAAAACACTAAACAAAAATCCTCTAGCCTCGCAGAGTCGCCAAAGGCTCAAGTCTAGCCGGCTCTGACTTCCGCTGGTTTGCGTGCAGCGCAGCGGAAATCAAACCGGCGGATGTCAGACAAAAATCGGGGCGGTGTGAGGGCGGGCTGGCGGGGCAAATGCAAAAGCAATTTGCCATGCCAGTTTGCGCTCACACTGCGGGGAAAGCCTGTCTCCGACGGATTCAGATTGCGGAACGGAATGAAGCGGAGCGCGAGCAGGCGGGCATTCCATCAGTGGAACAATGGAGCGGGGCACTGGAGAAAAAGCCTTTCGAATCAAAACTGACTGCTCCTGAGCCGCCTGATATGCAGCAGGAACAGACCAAGTTTCTGGATGAATTGACGGCCAGAGAACACACCGGCTTGAACAAGCTGTTGCCTAATTTTGTTTCACGGAGCGATGCCAAGGCGGATTTAGCCGCGCTTTGGCCCGAGCGTGAAGCCCAAGTGCAGCAGCAATACAATGAACGATACCAGCAATACGAACAACAGGTGGCGGCCGAATCAGCGGCTTGGGATGAAACCGAGGCCAAGCGTATCGAATGGGTGCAAAAGCTGCTGGCTGGCGACTTGCAGGAAATGGATCACACCATCGCCGAAGTGCTGACCGGCTTGCAACTGCCGTTCAAGACGCATTGCGATTATTTCCTGCACGAAGCCGATACGGTTTGTCTGCACGTGGATTTGCCGGAGATCGAGGACGTCATTCCCGAAAGTGGATGGAGAGAGCATGGCCAGAGCGCTGTGCGGTGCGACCATGTTGTAGTGGGTGATCCAAGCAGGGATGAGCTTCGTGGCGTCGTCCGCAGATTCCAAGGGCTGAAGAACAGGATTTTTTCATGGACGACGCGCATCCTGTGGTTGGAAGGGCACCTTGGATGCTTGTTCGGCGCCGCGCGGCTTTTTTCCCGGAATGATGCGCCTTGTCGGCGAGCATCCGACCTCCAGCACCACCCGTCCGGTTTTGGCGGCAGACATTGTTGAACAGGCGCAGTTTCATAAATGGACTATAGTTGGTGATTAAAGTATCACTATAGTTGCCCTCAACCTGCCGCCGATGTCCAGCGCGTGGCGGCCCCCCGGCGATTCACCGCAAAACCACCGCCGAGGAAATCTGGCGCGACACGGATGGAAAAGTGGACTTCGGCCAGTTCATTTCGTCCAACACGTGGACACCGTCTGGCCCTTCAACAGGCGGCGTGCGTGCCATTGGATCGCCAAGCGCCCCCGCCGTCGGCCAGCGCCAGTTGTCCCCCAGAATGAATAGAATATTGGGTTGGTTGGTGCTTGAAAGATTCGCAGCAGGCAACGTGATTGCTGGCACCAGCATTAGCGAGGTGAGAAATGTGGTTTTTATTCTCATACTAGCGTTCATTTCAAGAATTGCGTTTTTTTGAGGCTTGTCATTTGACCTTGCCTGCACGGGGCAGATTCTGCAAAGCATTGATTACCTTTGGCGGCAACGGCACGTCGGGAAGCGGTTCAAGTTGTTCGCCCTTTTTGCCGATGATTGGCGTGCCGTAGTCTTCTCTCAATTTTGCATAAACCTGATCGAGGTTCGCCGGACTGCCTTCCGCCAGAAAATAAGAGCCATGCAACTGCCCCCAGACGCCGTGGACATCGTTGTCGCCATGGGCGCGGCCAAGAAACTTCATGGAGTTGAGGTTGTCGCCCAGCCAGAGGCGATAAAGCGCAATTCTCGGCTCTTCATAGTTTTTATGCGTAAAATTTTCCAAGAATGACACCAGGGATTTGCCTCCGAGATTGGTCACGCTTTTGAAGCCGCCATTCGGGCTGTTAATAGTGGCTTCGTGGAGCCACCGTTTGTGCACGTGATCAAAAATGTAGTATCGCGTGTCGGTTGTGTCTGGCTTGTCGCCAGGTAGCTTCTGCACAAAAAAGTGAAAGGTTTTACCTTCCTGCCAGTTCCGGAACATATGCGTGTGCTGTCCCCCTTGGCCATCACAGCCAGTTGAGAGGATCGTCTTGGAATCCGCCTCGGTGGCCTTCGAGTGCAGATCCTTGGCCGTGTCCCAAATGGAAAAGATGGTCAGGCGCCCTGTCTTTTGGATATCTTGAATGCCGCAATAACCGCCGGCCGGCTCGCCGGGATGCCAATTCGCGCCACAGTAATAGATGTCGGGGTGCGAAACTAGAACGGTGATTTCTCCGTAGAGACAGGTGGCGTTCTTCTCCTCTTCATGCTTCCAGAAAAGATGCTGGGAAGCCCCAACCGTTGAACAAAAAAGGATTGTCAACATCACGAATACCGTGACGTAAAACAGCTTCAGCTTGATGCCGGCGGGAGCACAATGCGACATGGGCGGCCTCGTTGATCGCGAAGCGGCCAAAATTGGATGGAAAACGGCATTGCTGTTCATAAGCACTCAATCTCTCTAGCTAGACTTTCAGGAAAATCTTGTTTTTGTAGAGGAAGCGGACCAACGTGAAAGCGATGCCGACCCCGACCAGGGTGATTATCAGGTTGCCAAATCCTTTTGTGATGTGTGCGTCCAAAAACTGCTGCACGTCGCCGCCAACCAGACGGGTGGCAATGCCGTTGAAGCCGCCCAGAATGTTGTCCGCGAGGTAAATCGTGATGGCGTTCGTCCCCATCCAGACGAACGGCTGGCACCAGGCGCGCACCTGCCACACATCCACCACCAGATAAAACACACCAAGCAAAATGGCGCTGTAACCGCCGGCTACCAGAGCGTAGGACGAAGTCCAGATGCGCTTGATGATGGGAAACTCCATTCCCCACAACATTCCCAACAGGACGCCGGCCGCGCCGGTCGCCAGCAACCACGCGACTTTCTGCTGGCCGCTCCAGCGCCCGGTGGTCAGCACCCAGCCGGCCATGATGCCCAACAAGGTGGTGCCCACGGCCGGAAGGGTGCTCAACAGTCCTTCGTTCGTGTAATTCAGATTGCGCTTCCATCCCGGCAGCCAACGGTAATCAACATAGTGGGCAAGATTGTGTCCTTCCTCGAAGGTGCCGTGAACATTGGTGGAAACATTGGCGAGCAATATCGCCGGCGCAACGGCCTGCGCCTGCGATTCTTTCTTGCCAATTTTGGAATGCGCCAGTTGCACATCGGGAAACGGCACCAACATCATCAACGCCCAATAGCCGGCGAGACAGATGGCCGCCGCGACAACGATGCCCCTGCGCGGCAGCAAGACATACAGCGTCGCCGCCGCGAAGTAACATACGGCAATCCGCGGAAGCACCCCGGCGAGATGCACGTCCGGCCAGGGACGCGCCAGGCCGTCGTAGTAAAAAATGCCGAGCAAAAAGAGCAGCACACTGCGGCGCGCAATGCGGATGAGCGCGCCTTTTCGCCCGTTGGCCGCCAACATCCGGTCCATTGACAGCACGGTGGATACACCGACGATGAACAGGAAGAGCGGAAAAATCAGGTCGTAAAAGCGGAAGCCCACCCAGTCCACATGATCCATTTGGCCTGCCAGAAAACGGGTGCAAGGCGTCGGACTAATCTGGTTCAATGCCTGCACCAACGCGTCCGCACCAATAATCCAGAACATATCGAAGCCGCGCAGGGCGTCAACCGAGACGAGCCGCTGGCCGGCGGGTTTGGAGTCAGAAATATTCATGTTTGAAAAGTGGCGATGGCGCGGAGTATTTGATTTATCATGTGATAAATATGAGCCGGACGCAAGCGTGACGTTCGGCAAGCACAATTTGTATTTCGCATTAAATTCCGCCCTGTTCGCTTCTGTCAATTACTCATCCATCCGGGTTTTGCGAAAAGCCACGGGCGTATTGGAATTGTTGTGGAGCCGATTCCCCTTCGCCCACACTCATTTATCGCTATCAAAATGGTAAATATGGGCTCGATTTGGAGAAGATGAAAAAAACGGCACCAAATGAAGCGGATTTAGAAATGATGGCTGGCGAACTAAAGCCCTTGTTTGCGACTAAAGATACGCGTGAAGATCCGAACAATAATCTTTATGTCCCCCCTCGTTTATGGGGGAAGATGCTGGACCTGATTTATAGCGGGAACATGGATTCAGCCTGGAAACTGTGTGAATTGAGTTGGCCGGCAGATAGTCCTAGCAAAGCTATGTTTTTGAAGGAATTCAAGAAACGGTTAATGACCAGCCAGTATTACAACGACATCAACCAAGCCAGTTTTCAGGGCGTAGCAGTTCACAAAAGCTGACGCTCAATCAAAGATATGAAGCTTTCTCCTAGATTTTTCCCCATCATTGTTATCCTCGGCCTGCTCATTTCGGCTAGATGTGAAACCGCTTCAGCCGACACTACACGACCCAAACCACTTCAAACTGGATATGAATATATGGTTCATAATGGTGATACAGTTGAAGAAATTGCCCAGGCTTATCGGGATCAGGGCGTAGATGTGACGGCAAAACAGATTCTGGTTGCGAATCCAAATGTTAAAATCACAACGGTATTCAGAAATGGATTCAGGTGCCACGTTCCTGAGACTGGGGTAAAACTGTTTATACCTGCTCAAATCAAGTCAGAGGATGTGGCCAGAGCTAGTATTGCTCCTCGTTTAATAGAGCCTTTGGGTTTCGCCAACTTCACCTGTCCTAGCAACCATATCGTGAGACTGATTTAAGCACTAAAGTGGTTGACACTCCAATGATAAATGGAGTGTTAACATGAATGAACAAACGTTAGTAGAGAAGAAGAGGAACAGCCCCCCGAGGGGGGCTGGCGGCGCGAAAAAAGTGCGCCGTTATACCGCCGCCGAAAAACTCAAGGCGGTCCGGCTGTGCCTGGAGGAAGGGTTCAGCCTGCAGCAGGTCTGCGACGAGATGGGCATGGCTCACAGTGGTTTGAGCCACTGGGTCAGCCGGTATCGGCAGCAGGGAGAAGCCGGGTTGCAACCCCGGCAACCCGGCAAACGCGCCGCCAAACTCCCCGAAGCCATCACTCAACAGATCGTTGAGTTGAAGCGGCAAAATCCCACGTTCGGCATCAAGCGAATCAGCCAGGTGCTGCGTCGGTGGTTCCTGTTGCCGGCCAGTCCGGAGACGGTGCGCCAGCGGTTGCATGCCGCCGATTTGATGCCCGATGCCCCTCCGGTCAAGAAGCGGAACATGGTCCGGCCCCGGTTCTTTGAGCGGGCCACGCCCAATCAAATGTGGCAGACGGACATCTTCACGTTCCGGCTGGGCGGACGTTACGCCTACCTCATCGCCTTCATGGATGATTACTCGCGGTTCATCGTGGGAGCGGATTTGTTCCGCAGCCCCACGGCGGCAGCGGTGATTGAAGTGTATCGCGTGGCCGTCGGCGAGTATCAGCCGCCCAAAGAGATGCTGACCGACAACGGCCGGCAATATACCACTTGGCGCGGCACCAGCCGCTTCGAAGCGGTGTTGCAGAAGGATGGCGTGAAGCACTTCAAGTCGCGGCCGCAACATCCGATGACGCTCGGCAAGGTGGAGCGCTTCTGGTCCACGATCTGGCAGGACTTCCTCGTGCGCGCCCAGTTCGATTCGTTCGAGGCCGCCCGCGAACGCATCAAAATCTGGATCAAACATTACAACCACAAGCGGCCCAATCAGGGCATCGAAGGACTGTGCCCAGCCGACCGCTTCTTCGAGATCCAGTCCGAACTCCGCAAGACCATCGAGACCGGCATTCAGGAGAACCTCTTGGAGCTGGCCTTGCGCGGCAAACCTCAAACGCCTTTCTACATGGTCGGGCGCATGGACGGCCAGTCCGTCGTGCTCCGCGCCGAGAAGGGCAAACTCAAACTCAGTGTCAGTGATCAAAACAACAACCAAGAACAAGAACTTACCTATGACCTCAACCAAAACCACCACGCCAACGACCGAAAAGAAGAAACGACCGCCCACGCCATCGCACAGTGCCCAGGACAAAGTCCAGGCGGTGCTGGCGGTGTGGACGGAACGGTGCAAGCCGGCGGAAGCGTGCCGCCAGTTGAACATCAATTACGTCACCTTCCAGCAATGGCAGCAGCGGGCGATGGAGGGCATGCTCCAAGCGCTGGAAAGCCGGGTCAACCTGACCAAGGGCGAAGCCTTGAGTCCGCGCCTGCAAGCGCTGCTTCAGAACCGCCAACGTTCGGTGACGGCCAGCAAACTGACCAGCCGGTTGGAACAGATAAACAAGCTTGCCAACCAGCCGCTGGTTCCGGCAAAACCGGAGTAGATGAATGCCAAAGCCAGACACCGGGCAGAGATGATTTTCAAAGTCCGCTCCGGCCAGCTGACGGCCACCGATGCGGCGACGGAACTGGGCATCTCGCGCCAGCAGTATTACCAATGGGAACAACGGGCGTTGCAAGCCTTGCTCACGTCGCTGACCGACCAGCCGACGGGCCGGCCCAAGACGCCAGCGGACCCGGAGAAGGTAAAACTTCAACACCGGGTGGAACAGTTGGAACAGCAGGTGCAGCAATACCAGCAGAAGGAACAACTGCGCCAGCTGTTGCACCAGTGGGCGGAGCGTGATGACCTGAACCCCACCAAAAAAAACTCCAAATGATCCCGCAAATCCTGCATCAGCTCGACGCCATGAAACAGGCCACCGGCCTGTCCTGGCGGAGTGTGTGCGATGAACTGCCTTACGCCAGCATCATGCGCTGGCGTAAACGGCAGCGGCTAAATCTGCCGGTGTGTCAGTTGCCCGGTCCCAAGAAGACCGTGGCGCTGAACCCGGCCGAGTTCTATCCGCTCTTCCGGCAGTTGCATCATGGCCGGGTGCGCACCCGTGGCACCAGCGAGCTTTATCAAAAGTTCGCGACGGCCATCTCGCGCCGCCAACTGGCCGGGCTGGTGCAGGATTACCGGCAGGATCTATTGGCTAATATGAAACGCATCGATTGGTTGTGGTCCGGACTGGCTTGGTCCTGTGACGCCACCGAATATGGCGATCGCCAAATCATTCCCGTGCTGGATTTACATTCGCGCTTCCGGTTCCAGCCACTGGTTTGCGACCGGCTGGATGGCCGGCAAATCGCCAGCCATCTGGAAAAACTCTTCCGGCAACATGGCCCGCCGCTGTTCTTAAAACGCGATAATGGTTCCCCCTTTAATCATCAGGCCGTGGACGAAGTGCTGGCCCGGTTCGGGGTGTTGCCCTTGAATAATCCACCGCATTTTCCCCGTTATAATGGGGCCAAGGAGAAAAGCATCCGTGACTTGAAATCCGCCTTGGGTCAACGGTTCCGAGCGGGCTTGGAAGCCTCATCAGGGCACACTCTGGCGGTGGAAGTCACCGTCCATGAACTCAATCATCAATCGCGGCGCTGCCTCAAGGGCCGCACCGCCTGCGCCGTCTTCCATGACGACGCTCAACGCCGGCGTTGGAACAAACGCCAGCGCAAAGAGATTTTTCGGTTGCTGCTCCAACGGTTTGGAGCAATGATCGGAAAGCCGGTGAACGGTTATCACCACCGACCCGCCACTCTGTGGCGGGTCACTGTGGAATCCTGGCTCCGCTGCCAGGGCCTGATCGCCGTCCGCCAAAACCAAAATGTGTCAACCACTTTATCAAAATTTTGGTCTCACAATTAACTTGGACCCACAGTGGTGCTGGCAAGACTGCTGGCCATCATCATCGAACTTGTCAGCATCATTGGCGATGCCGACAAATTTGTCTGTGGATTTTGCACCTGTGTAATCAGATTAACCACCGACACGGCCAGCGATTCCATGGCGGCATTGAATGAACTGGCGGTGACCTGCGTTTGCATCTGCATTCCCAAACGACGCGGTTTCACCGCCACCTGTCCACCCGTGGCATCCACCAAAAAAATGTTCCCCGTGATGCCGTAAATGGGCAGGGTGGAATCCAATGGCGGGCAAGGCAACGGAGCCATGATGCCGCTGGGCAAGACTTCCCAATAGGTTCCGCCACGCGGCAGATTGCTGTATGGGACCGACGTCAACCCTTGCGCCTCTGCCGTGATTTGCACGATGGAATCCGGCGTTGCCGGTTGCACCGGCGTGAGAGTGCTATTGAGACTGCCAAGCGCGGCAGATTGGGCGTGAAGGATAACCGGCAGTGCGAACAGCCCCAGCCCGAAGATGATGCCTCTGATTGATTTCATTGCTCCCTTTTCATGCTAACTCCGTCCCGGAACTAAAGAGCGCGGACTTGACACGCCCTCAACGAGGCACCGCGAAGCGCCTTCACAGATGACGCATCAAGCCGCGCCATCTGGCGCGTGCTTGAGCAATCTGTGAGGGCTGGAAAATTCGCGGTTTTCGGTGAGCCCCGTAGCCAAAGCTACGCAAAGTTGTTTGATTTTAGTTCTCTTACATTCGTTGGAAACGTCCCGTTGACGTTTTGGGTTTTACGCCCATCAGGACAGATTGCCAAGCCTCCTTTCACAAAAAGAATCGCGGCATCTCAATTTTGCAGTAACCGCAGCATTTGGAATTGTCCACTTTTTGGCAGGCAATTGTCTTGAGATTAGGCAAGGTGATGCAGTGTTGAGTTTGCCGGCATCGGGTTTTCCTTCCCTGGGCCGGTGTAAATGCTCCTTACGCCACGTCTGGCCAATAAAAAGGCGCGCCGTAGCATCCATTCGCCACGCCGTAGCATTCATTGCCAAGCCTTACCCTTGGTAAGGCGTGCCGTAGCTTCCGCAAGGCATGGCTTGCGGAGCTAAACAAATGTCATTGCTCCTCAAGCCGCGCCTTAGCTTCTATCCGCCACGGCGTATCACTCAGGCGCTGCGACTTATCTTCCGTAAGGCGTGCCTTACCTTACTTAAGGCGTGCCTTATCCTCCGTAAGGCGCGCCGTATGGTTCATGCATCTGACTGATTTATCTATGGCATTTGTAATGCTGTTTCTAATTCACAAGCCCAACACGGGCGCGGGCTATCGGCAGGGTGGCGTTTAGAACCTGGACCGGTGGGTGCGTCAGCGCGACTTATAAACACAAAATACGAACATAAACATAGTCATGAAAAAACGGTTCATTCCAAATCGGCAGAAGGACAAACTGTCCAAGGGCGTGCAGATGCATGGCGTCTTGTCGGCCACGGGCGTGGATCCCACGCATTACGGACTGACGGCGGCGGATGTGACGAAGCTGGGCGCGGTGCTGGCGGCGGCGCAGCAGGCGCATGCGGCCCGGGAGGACATCATCGAGGCCAAGAAGGGCATCACCAACGCGTTCAGCGGGCCGGGCCAGGCGCTGGACCAGCTGGTGGCGCAGGTGGAGGATTGCGGCAACAAAATGCGCGTTTCGGACGCGACGGATGACGAGGTGCTGGCCGCGGGCGCGGACCGCCGCAAGGCCAGTCCCTCGCCCAAGGTGGTTCCAGCCGAGGAACCGGAACTCTCGCTCATCAGCGTGCAGCCGGGCGTCATCAATTACCGCCTGCATGCCAAGGGCAGCGCCAGCGTGCGCGCCCGCCCGGGCAATGCCATCGGCGCGCAAATCGCCCTGGTGGACGCGTCCGGCCCGCTGACGGCGGAGGAGGCGGACAAGGCGGCGTATCAGTTCACCCCGCGCAATCTGGGGAAATTGGATTCAAGAAAGCTGCCCTCGCAGGTGCGGATGTATGCCCGCTGGCAGACGCAACGCGGACTGGTCAGCCCGTGGTCGGCACCCGTGCTGGTGAAGGTGCTCTAAGTGCTAGCGCACGGCCACCACTCCCTCTCCGCCGTGAAACGGGGGAGAGGGCTGGGGTGAGGTGGTGCGGATCGGAAATGATCAAAACCCCTCTCCCTGTCCCTCTCCCCGCTTCGGCGGGGAGAGGGAAATAAAATGGAAAGCAATCATCACCCTCGTTCTCAACCAAATTTATTTACTCGAAATCTTTATGCGACATTTAATCAAATCTGTAAATCAGGGGCGCGGCCACGTGGCCGCGCACGCCACGCCAACACCGCCGGGCCCGGACCCGCTGGCCGCCTTGCAGGCGCAGGTGAACGCGCAGCAGGTGCAAATCAACACGCAGCAACAACAGCTCGGCACGCAGGCAGGCCAAATCAGCGCGCTCCAGACCCAAACCACAACGCAGCAGCAGCAGCTTGACGCACAGGCGACGCAAATCAGCACGCAGCAGACGCAACTCGCCGCGCAGCAGACGCAGCTTGACGCGCAGGCCTGGCTGCTGAACCAGCTCAACGTCCCGAAGTTGAACCACGATAACGAGGGTGCGTGGTCGGTGGGTTATATCGGAACATTACCAGCCCTCTGGCAGGTGTGGGTGCGTTCAGACCTTAATACCGACTGGAGCAACACGGCGGCGTATGCCCCGGCGAATTTTCCGGTGAATGACATCGGCCTGATGCCCCCCGGCGCGCAATGGTGGCAGATCTATGTTTGCGGCTCGGACAGCAGCAACAACACCATCACGCCGTTCAGCAACACCGTCTCCATGGGCCCGGTCCCCTCGCCATAGGAGATGGCAGATGGAAGATGGCAGATGGGGCTGACGGGGAATTGAATTATCCAGCCGGTAAAAGCCAAAGTCGCCGCTCATCGTCCTTCTCAGTTGCGCGGCAAACCGGTAGAGTTCCCGCCCGTGGCCGCCACCCTCTATGATCTGATTCCGCGCGACGAGAAACCCGGCAACGATTTGCTGCTGGGGCGCTTTCTGGACTATGCGGCGGGCCGGCAACTCCAGCTTTATCCGGCGCAGGAATCCGCCATCCTGGAATTGTTCGAGGAGAAGAACGTGATTCTCAACACGCCCACCGGGTCGGGAAAATCGCTCGTGGCGGCGGCGCTGCACTTTCAAGCCATCGCCAAAGGCCGGCGCTCGATCTACACCTGCCCGATCAAGGCGCTCGTGAATGAAAAATTCCTGGCGCTGTGCCGCGAGTTCGGCCCGGACAATGTCGGCCTGAGCACGGGCGACGCCTCGGTGAACCGCGACGCGCCCATACTCTGCTGCACGGCGGAAATCCTGGCGAACATCGCCTTGCGCGAGGGCGCGGCGGCCAACGTGCGGGACGTGGTCATGGACGAATTTCATTACTACGCCGACCGCGAGCGCGGCGTGGCCTGGCAGGTGCCGCTGCTGACGCTGCCGCAAACCCGCTTTCTCCTGATGTCCGCCACGCTCGGCGACACGGCGTTCTTTGAGACGGAGCTGACGCGGCTCACGGGCCGGCCCACGGCAACGGTTTCCTCCACGGACCGGCCGGTGCCGCTGGCGCATGAGTATTCGGAATTGCCGCTGGCGAAAACTTTGGAAAGCCTCGCCGCCGGCGGCCGCGCGCCGGTGTATGTCGTGCATTTCACGCAGTTGGACGCGGCGGAAAGCGCCCAGGATTTCACCAGCATCAATGTTTGCACGCGCGAGGAAAAAGCGGCCATCGCCGGCGTGATTGAGCAGTTCAAGTTCACCAGCCCTTACGGCCCGGAGATCAAGAAATGGCTGCGGCACGGCATCGGGCTGCATCATGCGGGTCTGCTGCCGAAGTATCGCGTGCTGGTCGAGCAACTGGCGCAGAAGGGATTGCTCAAGGTCATCTGCGGCACGGACACGCTGGGCGTGGGCATCAATGTGCCCATCCGCACGGTGCTCTTCACGCGGTTGTGCAAGTTCGACGGCCAGAAGACGGGCATCCTGAGCGCGCGGGATTTTCACCAAATCGCCGGCCGGGCCGGGCGGAAAGGTTTTGACGATCAAGGCTGGGTCGTGGCGCAGGCACCGGAGCATGTCATCGAAAACCTCAAGCTCGCGGAAAAGTCGGCGCGGGACGGCAAGAAGACCGTGAAACGCCAGCCGCCGGAGAAGAATTTCGTCAACTGGGACAAGAATACTTACGTCCGGCTCATCGCCGCCGCGCCGGAAAAGCTGACGTCCCGCTTTCAAGTCACGCACGCGATGTTGCTGAATGTGCTCAGTCGCAAGGGCGACGGCTGCGCCGCGATGCAAAAGCTGATCCGCGACAGCCACGAAACCCCGAAGCAGAAGAAAGCGCACACGCAGCGCGCCTGGCAGTTGTTCCGGTCGCTGGTGGAGCGGAAGATTGTGGAGTTCATTCCCCCGACCGCCGACGGCGCGCGTCTGCGCGTCAATGTCGAGTTGCAGGATGATTTCTCGATGGACCAGGTGCTGTCGCTGTATCTGCTGGAGACGATTCCGCTGTTGGATCCGGCGGCGCCCGATTACGCGCTCGTGCTGCTCACGCTCGTCGAATCCATTCTGGAAGACCCGGCCATCATCCTGCGCAAGCAGCTCGACAAGGTGAAAGACCGGAAGATGGCGGAGATGAAGCTGGAGGGCATCGAATACGACCAGCGGATGGAGGAGCTCGAAAAGTGCGAACATCCGAAGCCCAACCGCGAGTTTGTCTATGCCACGTTCAACGCGTTTGCCGACCGGCATCCGTGGGTCGGCCAGGAAAACATCCGGCCCAAATCCATTGCGCGCGAGATGTTTGAGGAGTTCCGCTCCTTCGCCGATTACATCAAGCTTTACGAATTGCAGCGCGCCGAGGGCGTCTTGCTGCGCCATTTGAACAGCGTTTTCAAAGTGCTGGCGCAGACGGTGCCCGACACCGCCAAGAACGACCAGGTGCGCGAAATGGAACTCTACCTCGGCACGATGATCCGGCAGGTGGATTCCAGCCTGCTTGATGAATGGGAGAAAATGCGCGATCCGAATTACCAGCGCGCCGAGACCCGGGAAGTCCGCCCGCCCGGCGCCGAGGAAGCCGCCGCCGACATCACGCATGACGCCAAAGCGTTCACCGCCGCCCTCCGCAACCGGATTTTCATTTTCCTGCGCGGACTGGTCGCGGCCGATTATGAAACGGCCATTGCGAATCTGGATTCACCGCTGGATGCCGACGGCGCGACGTGGACCGCGGTCCGTTTGAATCAGATCATGGAAGTCTACGAAGCCGACCATGAGCGGCTTTGTCTGGATCCGAACGCCCGCAATGCCCGGCATACTTACGTCACGCCGTCCGCAGATAAAAAACTCTGGCGCGTGCAGCAGATGCTCGTGGATCCGGCCGGAGACAATGACTGGGTGGCGGAATTCGAGGCGGACCTGGACGAATCCCGGAAGCTGGGCAAACCAATTTTGCGCTTACGGCGGATGGGGAGCTTGACCGGACCGGCCTGACCGCGAGCTTCGGATCACACTGAAATCCGGCTCCCACAAATTCATCTCAGCGCTTCGGGTGCGCCCTGCCAGATGAGCCGCAGGGAATCCAGCCGGAGCCGGGCTTGTTGCAAGGCCGTTGCCAGTTCCTTTTGCTGGGCTTGCGCCAGCTCAATTTCCCGAGGTCGAACGTGGTTGTTCACCCGCTGGAGCGTCTGCAAGCGCTGGACTTCATGGCCGAGCAGATGATTCATTTGTTCAAGAGCGGACTGGCGCAAGCTGGTCGCCCGGGTTTCGGCCAGCTCGCTGGCCGCCGTGAACATCGCCGGAAGTTTCCTTTGGGCGATGTCGGCATTTTCGATGAGCTTGTAAGGCGAACCTTTTTGCAGTTTGGCTTCCCACGCATCGTCCTGAAAGGTTTCGGTGACGTCCGCGAGTTTGTGGCTGATGATCACCCGAACCGGGGTTGGTGGCAGAAAGCGGTCGGCATGCAGACGGGGCGCGGCGATGGTTTCCAGGACAAAGACCGACTCCAACAACATCGTCCGGTCGTTCGCCGTCGGCAGCACGGCAAAGGCACAGTTACCCGTCTCGGCACCGAGCAGCAATTCCATGGCCCCGGTGACCAGGGGATGATCCCAGGTCAGAAACCCGATGTCTTCCCGGCTCAGGGCGCGCCGGCGGTCACAGGTGGCGATCAGGCCTTCGGCCGGCATGGCGGGAAAGGAATCGGTGATGATGCCCAGGGGATTCAACTGCCAGGTATGAGGCGCAAGTTCCTCAATGTGGACCCCGAAATGGTCGAACACCTCGAGCAGATAATTTTCCAATTCCGGCTGCCGGTCTGCTTCCTGAATCTGGCGGATGATGCGCTGCGCCGCGGCGGGCCGAAATGAATTGAGTTCCAACAAACGATCCCGCCCCTGTTCGAGACGGCGGCGCATTTCCTGCCGGGCGGTTTTGGTCTGATTCAGGAGGTCCGCCAGTTCCATGTCTGCGGTGGCACCATCCGCCACCGGATATTCCAAGGCGAGGTCGTGGACCGCCCGCCCGAACTGATGCAGCAGCGCGTTGCCGCCTTCGAGATTGCTTTCAAAGGCATTTAGCCCTTCGTGATACCAGCGCACCAATATTTCCTGCGGGCTGCGGGAGAGATAGGGAACATGAATCTGAATGTCCCGGGTCTGGCCGATCCGATCCAGCCGGCCGATGCGCTGTTCGAGCAGTTCAGGATTCAGCGGCAGGTCGAACAGGACGAGGTGGTGGGCAAATTGAAAATTGCGGCCTTCGCTGCCGATCTCGGAACAGATCAACAGTCGCGCGCCGTCCGGCTCGGCGAACCATGCCGCGTTGCGATCCCGCTGCAACAGGGTGAGGCCCTCATGAAAAATCCCCGTCTTGATGGTCAGATGACGGCGCAAGGCGGCGTCAATGGCTTCGGCTTTTTCCAGGCTGCGACCAATCAACAACACCTTCTGCGGTTCAAGTTCCTGCAAGAGTTTAACCAGCCAGAGCACGCGCGGGTCTTTGGCGAGATCGACCGGGTCTTGCAATTTGGTGTCCCCGGCATCCCCGGCAAACTCGGTGGAGACACAATCCAGCCAATGCTCCGCTTCCGGGCCCGGGTCCAACCGGGCCAGCCGCAGGGTTCGATCGGGAAAACCTTTCATGCCGGCCCGGGTATTGCGGAACAGCACCCGGCCGGGGCCGTGCAAATCCAATAAATCTTCCAGCAATGACGCCCGCGCTTCGGCATGGCCCCGACCCAATTCGGCAAGCCTTGGCTCCAGTCGGGCAGCATGCGCCAGCAAGCGGCGGATCCCTGAAATGTCTTTCGCCGTGAGTCGGGTTTCGGCCCGCAGTTTCCCGGCCAGGTCAGCGGCGGCCTGATAGTCTTTGGGCTCAGCGAGAAAAGCGGCGAGGTCCTGGTACCGATCGGGGTCGAGCAACCGCAGCCGGGCAAAATGACTTTCCACACCCAGTTGTTCCGGCGTGGCCGACAGCAACAGCAAACCCGCCGACTGCCGGCTGAGTTCCTCCACCACCTGATACTCGCGACTAGGCGCGGCCCCGGACCAGGCGAGGTGATGCGCCTCATCCACAACCAGCACGTCCCAGCCGGCCGCCACCGCCTGTTCCGCCCGGCGCGGATCGGCCGCCAGAAAATCAATGCTGGTGATCACAAGTTGATCATCCAGAAACGGATTGGCGCCCGGCTCGCCGGATTCGATGGCCGCGCAGCGTTCCGCATCAAAAATATTCAGCCAGATGTTGAAGCGGCGAAGCATTTCCACGAACCACTGATGCACGAGCGATTCCGGCACCAGCACCAGGATGCGATTGGCCCGTCCGCTCAAAAGCAGGCGGTGCAGAATCAGGCACGCCTCGATGGTCTTACCCAAACCCACTTCATCCGAGAGCATCACGCGCGGGGCGTGCCGGTTGGCGACCTCTTGCGCGATGTAAAGCTGATGAGGAATCAGATCAATGCGGCCGCCCACAAAGCCGCGCACCGGCGATAGCCGCGAACAATGCAGCAGCTCCAGCGAGCGGCGGCGCAAGGTGAACGCCGCCGGGGCGTCGAATCGTCCGGCCAACAATCGCTCCCTCGGCCCCCGCAAGCTGACCCGGTCGCTCACTTGCGCTTCGGGCAGCTGCTGATTGTCGCCGAGGTAAATCAACAAGCCCTGCTGCTCGATGACTTCTTTGACGATCAGCTCCCGGTCCGCTTGGGTGGTGATTTTTTCACCCACCCGAAATCGCACACGTTTCAGCGGTGCCCGGTCCACGGCGTAGGTGCGCATTTCGCCCGCCGCTTTGAACCCGACCTGCACCCGCCCGCCGGCGATCTGCACGACGGTGCCAAGTCCGAGCTCCGGCTCGGACTCGCTGACCCACCGTTGACCTGCAATAAACACACTCATGAACTGGCGACGGGCGGTATGCAGGTTTTGCCCGGCAAATGCAACCCCGGCGGCTCCGGCGGGTCACACCCCTGCCCCCCGTCGTGATGCTGGCACACCGGGTGAAACAGCAAACCAAACCGCGCGGGAAAGGTCAAAGGGGGAGCGACCACTCATTTTTTACCAAAGTTCACCTGATATGCCACCAAGCAACCATCCCAGTACAGGTTTGATGTCAGATGACGTCGGCAAAGGTTCGTTCCATCTTGCGGAAATACCAGATACCGGTCACGAGCAGCATCACCACCACCGCGACGGAGGTGAGGATTTCCCGACCGTCGAGCGGCACGGGGGCGCGGAGCAGCGACCATTGGAAGCCGTCAATCACGCCCACCATCGGGTTGAGCGCGTAGATCAGGGAGCAGGTGTCGCCGAGCTTGGCCTTGATGTCGGCGCTGGTGTAAATCACCGGCGAAACATAAATGCCGAACTGCACAATGAAGGGAATGATGTAGCGGAAGTCGCGATACTCCACATTAAGCGCACACAGCCACAGGCCAATGCCGAACGCCGCGCCAAAAGCGAGCAGCATGAACAGCGGCAGGGCCAGCAGATGCCAGTCCGGCGCAAACCGGAAAAACACCATGAACAGCGCCAGCAAGCCGAGCGTGATGAGGAAATCGACGAAGCTGGTGATGACCGCACCCGCCGGCACGACGAGGCGCGGAAAGTAAATTTTGGAAATGAGGTTGGCGTTGCCGATGAGGCTATTACTGGCCTCGGTCATGGCGGTGGAAAAAAACTGCCACGGCAGCATCGCCGCCATGACAAGCAACGCATGGGGCGCGGCACCGAGGGATTTTAACCCAGCGACCTTGCTGGCGAAAACGGTGAAGATGATCGTCAGCAGCAGCGGTCGAATGACCGCCCACGCGATGCCAATGACCGTCTGCTTATAGCGCACCAAGATGTCGCGCCAGGCCAGAAAATAAAACAGTTCGCGATAGCGCCAAAGATCTCTCCAGTAATTTTTCCCGGCGCGGCCGGGTTCGATCAATAGTTCCATTATGAGTTAAATAGTTACTATTCTTTTCTGCTTTTAAGTTGCGGGAATGGCCTGCCGATCGAATTGGGTATCGGCGTGGGCAATTCATCCAAATTGTTCCCCATCGTAGTCTGCGGCTGCGACTTTCACACGATATTTCTTAATTCTTTACAGGGTAAATTACCGACGGTGGTCGTTTTAAAGCGTTTTGTTCCAAAACCACTTAGCTTATGACGGATTGCCTGCGTCGGAACACCAACTCCAGCTTTTTTCCCTTGTGTCCTATCAGAATGAGCATGATAAGTGGAAAAATTCGTGCCCATCTCGCCGCCAACTATTCAGGAGTTATATTGGAAAATGAACACAGGTTTGGGCACCGACCATCGGAAAACTGGGCCATTGACGGCGGGCGTGGCTGAATTATGCTATCCGGCTGTTCGCCAACATCCCACGGCGGCTTTTATTCCATGCTAACAATTCGAGAACTGAAGATGACATTTGGCGGGCGCGTGCTGTTTGAAGACGCGTCGTTCGGGGTGAATTACGGCGACCGGGTCGCGCTGGTGGGGCCGAACGGCGCGGGCAAAACCACGCTGTTCGCCATCATCCTCAAGCAACTGGAGCCGGACGCCGGCGCGGTGGAGCGCGATGAGTGGACCATGGTCGGCTATCTGCCGCAGGAAGCCGAAGCCAACGGCGACGAGTCCATCCTCGACGTGGCGACGGGCCGGGTGGACGAACTGCCCCGCCTCGAAAAGCGACTGCACGAGCTGGAGAAAGCCGGCGACGTGACCTCGCCGGAATATCTGGAAGCGCACGCGAAACATGACGCCCTGAACGAGCCGCAGGTGGAGACGAAGGCGAAAAAAATGCTGCGCGGGCTGGGCTTTCGCGACACGGATTTCGACCGGCGGGCGCGGGAGATGAGCGGCGGCTGGATCATGCGCGCGCGCCTGGCGCGCCTGCTGGTGATGGAACCGGACTTGCTGCTGCTCGACGAACCGACCAACCATCTCGACCTGCTCGCGCTGCTGTGGCTGCAAAATTACCTGAAGAATTATGCCGGCGCGGTGCTGCTGATTTCGCACGACCGCCAATTCATGGACGAGATCGTGACGCAGGTGCATGAAATTTCCGAGCGCAAGCTCGTGGCCTACACCGGCAATTACACGGACTACCTGCGCCAGCGCGAGGAACGCTACGAGCAACATCTAGCCGGCTATAAAAACCAGCAGAAGGAGATCCAGGCGCTCCAGGAATTCGCCGACCGTTTCCGCTCCGTCACTTCCAAGGCATCGCAGGCCATGGCCAAGCTCAAGCAGATCGAGCGCATGGAGCTGATCGAAAAGCCGCTCGCGCCGCGCAAGCCGTTCCGCTTCCAGATTCCGCCGCCGCCGCGCGGCGGCCAGCGCGCGGCGTCGCTGACGGGGCTGCACATGGCCTACGGCGCGACGATAGTTTACAACGGGCTCGACCTCACAATCGAACGCGGCGAACGCACCGTGCTCGTGGGGCCCAACGGCGCGGGCAAATCCACGCTGCTGAAGATTCTCGCGGGCGTCGTGGAATTTCAGAAGGGCGAACGCGACCTCGGCCACAACGCCAAGATCGGCTATTTTAGCCAGCACCGCGCCGCCACGCTGGACCCGGAGAAGAACGTGCTCGATGAAGTTTTAGCCAGCGCGCCGGAGATGCGCGAGGACGAGGCGCGCGCGGTGCTCGGCTCCTTCATGTTCCGGAAGGACGACATCTACAAGCTGACAAAAATCCTGAGCGGCGGCGAAAAAAGCCGGCTCAATCTCGTCAAATTCCTGGTAGATCCGCCGAACCTGCTGCTGATGGACGAACCAACCACGCACCTCGACATTCAAACCGTGGAATCGCTTACCCTGGCGCTGGAGCGTTACGAGGGCACGCTGGTGTTCATCTCGCACGACGTGCATTTCATCCGCCAGCTGGCGACCAAGGTGCTCCACATCAACGCCGGCCAGGTGACCCCCTACGTGGGCGGCTATGAATATTTTCTGGAAAAAACCGGCATGGCGAATGACGCCCGCGCCGCGCTCACGGCCGGGTGATATCGCGGCGGGAGCCGATCAAGCAGCATTATCCGGCTGATCCGAGGTCCGTCAGATCGAAGCAGACCCCGCCTTCCCCGGGCGGCGAATAAAATCTTGGGCGGAGAATTGATTCTCCCCCGCCAAAAAATTATCCTGTCCCGCTTGGCATGGCTGACAACAAATATAAATATTGCGCGTTCCTCAGTTACAGTCCCCAGGACAACCGCGAACAGCCCGCGGATTCACCGGCGGCGGGCCGCCGACTTTGGGGCAATTGGCTGGACGACGCCTTAAAGGCATTTGCCATCCCCCCGGAATTCGCCGGCCAGATCAACGGGCGCGGGGAAATCATACCCGAACGCATTGCGCCCGTTTTCCGGGATGAATCGGAACTGCCCGAGGATGCCGGCCTGAGCGCGGACATCCGCCAGGCATTGGAGCAAGCCGTCTGCCTGATAGTGATCTGTTCGCCCCGTTCGGCCCAAAGCCGGCAGGTGAATGAAACCGTGCGCTATTTCAAGCAACTCGGGCGCGGCAAACAGATTTTGCCCATCGTGGTGGCCGGAGAACCCCATGCCGGAACCGGCAACAAACCGGGCGGGTCACCGGCCGACGAATGTTTTGTTCCCGCACTGCGCCACCCGGTGCTGCCGGATGGAACACTGGATACCTCCCGCCGGGCCGGCAAAAACATCTTTGTGGACGCGCGGCACGGCGCTGAGAAACGGGAAATCCGGGGCAAAGATCACCGCAACGCCGAAGCCGATTTGGAGACAGCCAAAATCCAATTGATCGCCCTGCTGATCGGAGTCGGCTTCAATGGATTATGGTGGCGGGAACAGAAGCGCCACTTTTTCGACCTGGCGGAAACCCAACGCCAGGCCCAGGCAGCCCTAAATCAAGTCGAGGAAATCCGGCGGCAACTGCAGGAAGCCCAGCAGCAAACCCGCGAGGCGCAAAAGCAATCACTGGAACGGCAAAACCTGCCGCGCGAGGTCCAGGACCGGATTGAGGAAGCGCAAAACCAGGCGCAGGCAGCCCAGAATCAGGCGCGCGAAGCCCAACAACAGCTTCAGGAATCTGGAAGCAAAATCCGGGAGACGCAAAGCCAGCTCGAGGAAGCCCAACAACGGGCCATCGCCGCCGAAAGCAAAGTCCGGGAATCGCAGCAGCAGGTGCGCGAAGCCCAGACCCAACTTGAGGAAATCCAAAGCCAGATGCGAGAGGCGCAGAAAACGCAAAGCCAAGCCGAAGAATTTCGTCATCAAGCGCAGGCCGCCGGTGACCAGGTGATGGCCGCGCAAGGCCAGATCCAGGAATTTCAGAACCAAGCCCGAACCGCTCAAGTTCAACTGGCGGAAGCCCGCGAGCAGATTCGCGAAGCCCAAAGCAAAGTTTTGGAGGCGCAGAATCAGTCCCGCGCAGCGCAGGACCAGGTCCGGGAAATCCAAAACCGAGACCGGAATGCGCGGCGGCTCACCAAGATTTTTGCACTGCTGGCAGCGCTGGCCTTAATCGCTGCCGGCATGGTTGCCAGCCAAGCCCGGCGGCAACAACAGGCCGCGAGCCAGGCCTTGGCCAAGGCGGCGGCGGAAGCGTCCGGAACATTTGACCTGCCAGCAGGCGGGGGAGAACCGATCCGGCAGGTGCTGCAGAAAATCGGCGGAACGGAGCAGGAGGAAAACCGGCGACACAGCCTTGACCGCCTGACCGCCGGAATGCCACTGGAGGAAATTCCCGAAGCCCTGAAAGCGGCAGCGGTCATGGTGGACGATCAGCTCCGCAGCCATTTTCAGAAAGGGCTACTGGTCCGGCTGGGACGGGTGAATCCCATGTCCGCGATGACGAATGCGAGCGCCATGGCCGGGAAAATTGTGAACGATGAGGGGTGGAGCGATTCCAGCCTCTACTTTCAACTCGCCGTGCTGGAGAACTGGATGAAGACCGACTGGCCCGGAGCATTCAACTGGGTTTGCCAGTTACCTGACACCGATTCCCGGCAACGCGCCATGGATGAAATCATCCCCTTGGTGCAATCCCAGCCGGAAGACGAAGCCAAGAACCAGGCGCTGGCGGACTGCCTGGGCGAACTGGCAAAAACGGATGTGACCGGAGCCCTGACCCTGGCGGAATCCCTGCCGGAAGGAGCCTGGCGCAGTCCGGTGATCGCCCGTCAATGGATGCAAATCGACCCGTTCGCCCTCTGGGATGGGATTAACCGCCTGAATTTACCGCCAGAAATTATGTCGCCCCGCAAAGCTTCATGGCCGGGGACAAAATCCTTCCAGAACGCCCACATTGACCGCCCGGCACTTTTTCCGGCGGCAGCCGAAATGTCATCAACGGCCACGAACGATCCGGGTCAAGTTCAGCCGAAGGAATAACCGTCTTATCCCATCAAAAAACGGCTGGGAACTCCGTTAGCAACATCCGGCCATTTTGAGGTTGGGTTTTAGAAGCCCAGCTCGCAGGGCTTTTTCTCGCCAATGAGGTTCGCAGCCGGCAGCCGCGCGCTCCGGTTGTTTCAGATCCCGGCGGCGGAGTTGAAATCAAGAGTTATGCGGCGGGAGCCTTTCTGCAAAATGACGACTCCGCTGTTCCAGTCCGCCGAGATAAAAGGACTTTTCAAGGAGACCGGCGGCGGGGCAACGGTGACGCGCCGGCCATTGATTTGCGGCGGTTCCTGACGGTCGGCAAAAAATGTTAGGCGATCTCCGGCGAGCGAGGTGTATTCGAGTTTTTTCCGCTGATAGCGAATGGAGGTCGCCAGGATGCGCGCCTTAAAGGCGGCGATATCACCGAAGTCCTGCTGCCGGGCGACTTCCAGGATCACGGGACTGGAACCGGGGCCGCAGACCAGCCAATCGCCCGCCTCAACACCGGGCTTCGGCGGGATGGATTCCCATGAGGTTTGGCCCTCAGCCACGCGCACGGCGGCAAAGGCGGCAGGCGCCTTGACAAATATCCAGCTACCAGATTCCGTCCGCGGCTCCAAGCCGGAACGGGAGAACCAGATGCGCATGGGACCCGCGCCATGCCCGGGCAGGGACTGGGTGATCAGGGCGCCTTTTGCCTGCACGGACCACCAGGCATTGTAAGCCCGGTCCTGGGCCCGGGCGACGGGTTGCGGAACGGGAAAAATCCGGGCGTTCAAGTCACCCGCAAAAACGACGCCCTGCCAGCGGTTTTGCGAACTGATCATTGCCCAATCCTGATTCGAGTGAGCTTCGAACATCAGGGTTCCCAGAATGAAGTCCGGCGTACAATAGGCGTAGCGGAGAATGCCTCCCGCATCCATCCGCAAGCGGTAACCGGGCGGGTTTTGATAGCCCGGTACCGCCAAGCCCAGCGGATATTGGTTCACCTCATAGACGCCCCGGCCGGAGACATCCAAGGCAAGATCAATGACGAGGTCCGGCAGCCGATATTCGCTGGTCAGAAACACGAGCTCATCGGCCTGAGGGGGCTTGACCGGCGAACCCAAGCCGAGGTAAAACCAGCTCAAGCGCCGGGTGGAATCCTGACCGCCGGTGCTCCAATGTCCGGGATAGTTCCGGGTCTTGCCGCCACCGCGCACGCCATCCAGCTGCTCCTGCGCCCAGGCCGCCCAAAACAGGGTGATGAACATCCCAGCCCGGCGCTTGAGTTCCGGGTCTTCCGCAAAATCATAAAATTGGTGAATCCCTTTGATAGTTTCGAGGTTGTATTCGGTGGCGGCTTCGATAAAAAGGCCCTGTTTCGCCCGCGCCGCAAGGTAATCCCCGGCGTATCTCGTCCAGGCGGCGTAGTGCTCCGCCACGGTATGGCCGTCGTCGTAACGGCGCTGCCGGTATCCGGCATGGCGCAATAATAATCGGGAGAAATCCCAGCAGGCGGAAAAGCCCTGCACGTGATGATTTTCAGATTCGCGAACATACCAGTAGTCCGGGTGCATGACGGTTTCACCGACCAGGGAGGTTTCTTTGGCCCAGAGCCACATCATTTCCAGGGCCGCATCCTCAACGTCAGCACTCATGCGACCTTTCACACGGGAGCCGTTGCTCCCGAAGAAGTCAATGGCGCGGACGAGCTGGGGGGTCCACCAATAGAAATTGTCCTTGTCGTTGCGCGCCGCGCGGCTGGCCTTGAAGTAATTAATCAGCTCGCGCAATGCGGCGTTGGCCTCCGCCACGCGCTGGCCGCGCCAAAACGACGCCAAGGCAAATGAGGCCACGGAATAACCATAGGCGCGGGTAAACGCCGGCCGGTCAGGCCCCAAGGGCTTATCGATTTTTTGCGGCTTAAAACGGTCGAGTTCCAGGCTGTTGATGGCGGCATCCCGCCGGGCGGAGAATCCGTCCCGAATGGCCTGGATTTCGGTGTCGGTCAGACCGCCGGCGACGGAGAGGCGGGCGGCGCTGATCAGCACGAGCGCAGCCGTCAGGCGGTAGAAGGGATATGGTTTCATACCGATCCAATTGTAGAGCGGTTGCCCGCCAGTTCAAATCTTTGTCCGCTTATCCCAACAATTATGCGATTTGAATGATCCCGGTGAGCCTCGGCTTAATGGAAATCCAAACCAAAAAAAAAATTCTGTTTGCGTTTTACACGGCGACGCCACTTCGTTACACCATGCGACCATTTTCAAATACGCAAAATCAAATTCATGAAAGAAAAGAAACCAACGAAATCCAAACAGGACGAGCAGGCGCAGCTGCTTAATTTACTGCGAATTATTTTACCCAAGGTGGCACCCGACCCGGCGCTGGCCGAAAAAATTTACGCCGCTTTTGAGGCTGAATTAAGGATCAAGAACCGGGTCAATTCCTTTGAGAAATTCTGCGATCGCATCGCCCTGCCGGATCTGGAGACCAAGACGCTGGAAGCGGTGAAAGAGCAACTCCTCGCCGGCCTGGGCGAGGCGGATCTGGAAATCGAGCCAAACGAAGACGGCAAAGGCCTGCGCGTGGATGTCACGCTGCCGGATGGAACCCAGTTTCACAGCCGGATTCCCGTGCGTCCGGTCGGGCCGGAGGGCAGCGACGAACCGGAGATCACCCTGAAATTCGCGCCCTTTCCCGTGGCGTTGCCGGGCGACCCGGAACTGATCTGGGCGCTCGCCAAGCGCGAGAACCTGAATCCGGACGAGGCCGCCATCGCGCTGACGAAAATCGAGGATGATTTCTGGGCATCCCAAACGGGGCAGAAATTGATCCGCGACCGGGTCGAACGCAGCTTTCCTGAGTTCATTGCCCGAGTGCCGGCCGGGTTGCTGGGAGATGCGGGCCTGAAGCGGCATTATAAACTACCAGAGCCAGTCAAAGTTTTGCGGGGAGACCGGAAGAAAAGCTAATCAAAGCGATCACCCACTATTCTGATGAAACGCGAGGTTTCATCGTTTGATTACCCGCAGATTTCGCCAATTGACGCAGAAAAATAACAGAAAAGGCGCGAACGAATCATTTTGCATTGGGCGGGTTCGCGGAAATTAATTACAATCCCCTCCCATGCCGTTTCATTTCAAAAAAGCGGAGCCGCCGGCCAAGGCGGTGCGGCGCGTATGCCGCGAGCACATCAACAAGGCGCTGGGGCGGCTGCGGAAAGCGCGTCATCCGGCGTCCGTCCACGGCGTGCGTAAAGAGATCAAAAAGTTGCGCGCGATCTTCCGGCTCGTGCGCGGGGAGATTGGCAAAGACGACTATCGCAAGACGGCGAAGGCGTTGCGCAAGGCCGCCGACCGGCTGGCCGCCCCGCGCGACGCGCGGGTGACGCTGCAGGCGTTCGAGAAGCTGGCCGGCGGCGCGGCGCGATTCCCCAAAATCCAAAAGTCGCTTCAAAAGCATTGCCGTCAGGAAACCCGCCGGTTTCGGAATAACGATTCTGTCGTGGTGGCAAAACGCAGTTTGCGGAAAATCAGCCGGCACGTGGCCGGCCTAAAAATCAAGGCAGGCAGCTGGACGGCGATTGAGCCAGACCTGCGGCAAAGCTACCGGCGCGGGCGGCGGGCGGGCGAACTCGCCCGGCGACAGCCCATGGCGGAAAACTTTCATGAGTGGCGGAAACAGGTAAAATATTTCGGGTATCATCTCCGGTTGCTCTACTCGGCATGGCCGGCGACGGCTCACGCCTTGTCAGACAATCTGGAACAGCTCGGCGAACTGCTCGGCGAGGAACACGATCTCTTCCTGCTGAAGCAATTCATCGCCGGACAATGCGCCGATGAAGGGCGCGAAATCGCGGCGCTGAACCCGCTGATTGAGAGGCAACAAAAAAAGTTGCGCGCCGCCGCATTGAAGCTGGGTTCGCAAACTTACGCGGAACCACCGGCGGCGGTCTGTGCGCGGCGAGAAAATCATGGGAACGCCTGACGCCGAGGCCAGCGGTCGTTGAATTGTCACTTCTGGTTTGCAGGCAGACCCGCTATCGTCCCCGCGATGAAATGGATTTTTCTGGCGGCGTTGATTCTGGCACCGGCATTCACCGGCGCGGCGACGGAGAAAATCCTGTTCGCGGAACACTTCGCGCACGGGGTTCCCGGCGGCTGGGAGAACGTGGCATTTTTCAAGAAGCGGACGGATTACGCCGCGACGCGCGAAGGCACCCGTTATTTTCTGCACGCAACGGCGGACAATTCCTGTTCCGGCCTGACCACCAAACTGGACCTCGCGCCGACGGGGAAATTAAAGCTGCGCTGGTGCTGGCGGATTGACGGCGCGGCAACAAACGGCTCGGAGCGCGACCTGAAAAAGTTTGACCACGCGGCACGGGTGTTCGTGGCGTTCGACACATTCATCGGCCCGCCGCGCACGTTGAATTACATGTGGGCGAATGTGGAGAAGCCCGGAACGGTACTGGAACATCCGAAGTCGGGCCGCGCGCAGATTTTTGTCCTGGAATCCGGCAACGGGAAGGCGGGCCAATGGATCTCCGAGGAGCGGGACATAACGGCGGACTGGAAAATAGTTTTCCCCGACCGACCAATGCCAAAAATCGCGGGCCTGGGCGTGATGACGGACAGCGACAGCCTGGGCGGACGGCTGACCGGCGATTACGCAGACATTGAACTGCTGGGGGAATAAAAAGAGCGCCCCGAAACCGGAGCGCTCTTTTTTGAAAGGAACAAATTACTTGGTGCCGAGGATCGCGTCCTTCGCGGCCTTGGCAACGCGGAACTTCACGACGCGCTTGGCCTTGATCTGGATCTGTTCGCCGGTCTTGGGGTTGCGGCCGATGCGGGCGGCGCGATTCTTCAGGACGAGCTTGCCGATGCCCGGCAGGGTGAAAGTATCTTTCGCGTGCTTGTAGGCGAGCGCGGCGATGGTATCGAGGATCTCGACGGCTTGTTTCTTGGAGAGTCCGTTTTTTTCCGCAACGAGCGCGGCGATTTGAGCTTTGGAGAGGGCTTTGGCCATATTTGTTTTGGGTTGTCGTTGTTGTTTGTTTTGTTTTAGTCCGAAAAGTAACCAGACTTGATGCGAGTAAAAATCCATTGCGCCCGCCACGCAAGCGAAAAAAGTGAAAAAATAACGGTTTTTTCGCCCCCCGCCGCCGCCGGACTTGACAACGCAGGGTGATTTCCGACCATTCGCACGTGGCGCTCTTCACCATCCAGAATGAATTCCGCTATGAAATCGTCCGCAAAATTTTTGAGGGCGGCATGGGCGTCGTGTATGAAGCCGAGCAGCACGGGACGCGCGGATTTGTCAAGCGCGTCGCCATCAAGGTCATCCGCTCCAATTTCGCCAGCCAGAAGATGTTCATGGATAATTTCATCGGCGAAGCCAAGCTGGTCGCCGATTTGATCCACACGAACATCGTTCAGACCTATCACCTCGGCGAGTCGCACGGCGCGGCGTTCATCGCCATGGAATTGATCCGGGGCGTAAATTTGGAGCAGTTCACCCACCAGCTTTCAGATAAAAAACGCGTGCTGCCGAAGGAACTCGCGGTATTCATCACCAGCCGCATCGCGCGCGGTCTGGCCTACGCACATGCCAAGACCGATAAAAACGGACACCCGCTGGGCATCGTCCACCGCGACGTGAGTTCCAAAAACATCATGATCGCCTTCGAGGGCGATGTGAAGCTAACCGACTTCGGCATCGCCAAGGCCATCGGGTTTCTCTCCGACCAGGAAGGCGAAGTCGTCGCCGGCAAGCCGGATTACATGAGCCCCGAGCAGGCGAATTTTCAGGTCACCGACAAACGGAGCGACCTTTTTTCCGCCGGCGTGGTGCTGGCGAACCTGTTGCTGGGCCGGAACCTTTTCAAAGGCGCGTCCGCCGACGAATCGCGTAACCGCATCATGAACCAGCCGATTCCCGACTTTCACGCGCTGGACCCACGCATTGACAACAAGCTGAACGACATCCTCCACCACTGCCTCGCACGCGACCTGGCACACCGCTACGCCAGTGCCGATTTGCTGATGCACGACCTGGAATATTACATCTATCACGCCGGTTATGGGCCAACCAACGAGACCCTCGGCAGATTCATCCGCGAACTCTTCGACCAGCAACCGGCCAAACCGGCGCCGCCCGAAGCACTGGGCCAGACCATCATCCTGGACGACACCACACAGTCGCAGCCATCAAAGCATTGATTCATGAAACGCGCCGTTTCATCCGCAATCAAACTCGGGTTGATCCAAACTTCCGCCTCCGCCAGTCCCGCCGCCAATCTCAAGAAAACCCTCGTCCTCGCCGAACGCGCCGCCAAAGCCGGCGCCAGAATCATCTGCACCCAGGAACTCTTCCGCTCGCAATACTTTTGCCAGAGCGAAGACCACGAAAATTTCAAACTCGCCGAAAAAATCCACGGCCCCAGCACAGACGCCTTTTGCCGGTTGGCCAAGAAACACCAGGTCGTCATCATCGCCTCGCTGTTCGAGAAACGCGCCTCCGGCATCTATCACAACACTGCGGCCGTCATTGACGCCGACGGCTCGATCCTTGGCATCTATCGCAAGATGCACATTCCCGACGATCCGCTTTACTACGAGAAATTTTATTTCACCCCCGGCGACCTCGGCTTCAAGGCCTGGCAGACTCGCTACGCCAAGATCGGCGTGCTGATTTGCTGGGACCAGTGGTATCCCGAAGCCGCGCGGCTCACGGCCATGCAAGGCGCAGAGATTCTTTTCTATCCTACGGCCATCGGCTGGCATCCCGGCGAAAAGGCCAGATACGGAGCGAAGCAACACGGCGCCTGGGAGACCATCCAGCGCGCCCATGCCGTAGCCAACGGCTGCTATGTGGCCGTGGCCAACCGCATCGGCCACGAAATCCTCGACGGCGTGGGCGGCGACGGCATTGAATTCTGGGGACAAAGCTTTGTGGCCGGCACCAGCGGCGAAATCATCGCCAAGGCCGGTGCCAAAAAGGAAGAAATCCTCATCGTGCCGGTGGACCTTGCCGCCGTGGACACCACGCGCACCCACTGGCCCTTCCTGCGCGACCGCCGGATTGATGCCTATGGAAACCTTACCAAGCGATTTGTTGACTAAACCGCTTGCTTGGATCACCGGCGCGAACGGGCTGATTGGAAATCAGCTCGTCCAGACGGCGCCGCGCTCGGCTCCGCACTGGCGCGTCCGGGCGTTGACGCGCGCGGATTTCGACCTTTTGGATTTTGCCAGGGTGAAAACGGAATTTCTCCAGGCCAAGCCGCAGCTCATCATCCATTGCGCGGGCATCACCGACGTCGGCGAGGCGCAGAAGAATCCCGTTTTCGCGCGGCGCGTGAATTTCGAGGTCACCCGATTCCTCGCGGAACTGGCACACAACATTTCATTCGTCTTTTTCTCGACCGACCTGGTCTTCGACGGGCGCAAAGGCAATTACGCCGAGACGGATGCGCCGAATCCGTTGCACTTTTACGGGGAGACCAAGCTGGCGGCGGAGGCCATCGTCCTGAAAAATCCGCGGCATCTGGTCGTGCGCACGACGATCAACGGCGGCCCGTCGCCGTCCGGCAACCGCGCGTTCAACGAGCAGTTGCGGCGCTCGCTGCAAACGGCCGGGCCGGGGATGACCTTGTTCGCGGATGAATTCCGCAGCCCCATTCCGGCGGCGGAAACAGCGCGGGCGGTCTGGGATCTGGCGCAAAAGAACTGCGCGGGACTTTATCACGTGGCCGGCGCAGAAAGATTGTCGCGGCTGGAGATCGGAAAATTGCTCATCAAACGCTGGCCGGAAGTGACGGCAAAAATAAAATCAGGCTCCGCGAAGGATTTTCCCGGCCCGCCGCGGGCGCTGGACACGTCGCTGGACATTTCCAAGGCGCAAAAAGTTTTGACACGGCCTTTGCCGAAGTTCAGCGACTGGCTCGCGGCAAACCCGAACGAGGGTTTTTGAACAACAAAGCAACGAGGAAACAAAGAAAAATCATGTAGCGCAGGGGACCGAGCAATGTTTTTTCAATTTTGAGTTTTTAGTTTTCAGTTCAGAATCGCGCGCGACGCGAAAGGCGCGAAAGGGGCACGACCGGACCAAACCAGACCGGAAATAGCAAAAATCTGAGACTTGAGACCTGAAACCTGAATTAACCACATGCATTGCTTTCAATTCGATTTCCTTCACGTTTATGGACAAAAAATCAGGCATTTTTTCACGCAAAGACGCAAAGGCGCAAAGGGACTACTGGATGCTGGTCGCGCGAAGGACGCGAAGGCGGCGAAGGAAGCCAATTTTTTAACCACGAAATACTCGAAATACACAAAACAATAAGAGTGGTTTAACTATTCATGAAACCGCAAAAAAGCGCAAATCCGTTGCGGGATGCGGGACCCGAGCGCACCTAACCGCACCTAACCGCACCTAACCGCACCAAACCGCACCGAAAATTCAACTTTGAAGGTTTTCAGGCTGCCGGGCGAAGCGGGCACGCTCCACCCGCGCAACCCAGAACGGGCGGCGGGACAAAATCCAGATGTCAAAGAACGGCCACGCACGCCGCACGGAACGCCCCACCCGCCGCCGGCAAGGCAGCGCCAGAGTCACCGTCGTCCGGCGAGAGGCCGCCCCCCAGCTGACCCCGCCGAACAATCTGTATAGTTACATATAGATACATATATGGCCAGTGAAAATATCAGAAATTTTCGCTCAGCAGCGTCACCTTATTTCTGTCAATGCCCTAGGGTATGTTTTCAAAATCGCTAGTGCCGGCCTTCAGAATGGCCGGAAAGCCGTTGAAACGGCTGTCACGTTCCCGGCGATTCAACACCGGGCTGAAGCCCAGTGCTAATGAAATTCTACCACGATGCCAAGCAGGTCAAGGATGTCATAATTCGATATTGAAGCCCGGTGCTAATTAAATGGCAGCTTTGAATGACGTGGTCATTTTGAAAGCACGCCCTGACTCCTTTGTTTCATTGCTGTTTAACTTGATGCTTGGGTTACTTCGCGTCCAGTTCCAGAATCGTGATGGAGCACGGCGGGAACGTGCGGGTGAAGCTGGCACCGAGGCCGCTGACATTTTCTGTAACCGGCACGACGTGCTGCGGGTCGTTGAGCGAATTAGTCGCGTCGCGGTTGTCCGCTTTGAGCACGGTGGCGATACCTTCGGCAGCGACGGATTTCACGCCGCTGATTTCAATCTTCACAGCCTGCGGCACATCGGCGCGGTTCACGATCTTCACGATGATTTTGCCGTGCCGGGTGTCGCGGGTGGCGGAGTAGAACAGCGATTTCACCTGACGAACCGGCGGCAGCGGCTGGCCGGGCTTGCTGCCTTTTTTTGCCGGCGGCTGCCAGGTGTAGGCCGGCAGGTTCCGGGCAGAAGTGGCGAGGATTTCGTCGCCTTGATGCAGGCTGAAGATCTTTTGCGCATAATACGACGGCGAGCCGTAACTGGTCAGCGCATTATAACCGATGAGATCGGATGACCATTGCATAGAGTCGTCTTTTTTTCTTGGCGTATTGATGTCGCTGACGTTGACGAAGAGCGGCGCGTAGCAGTGCATCAGCACGATGTCGGCGTTGCGCTCCAGGCAGCACATCCACGCGGCATCGCCGAGCGCGCCCGCCATGTTCGGGGTGGGCGAGCCGACGCGGGTAGCCCATTCGCCGACGAAAATTTTGGTCTTCGCGGCGCGGTCGCACGAATCATAAAGAAACGCCTGCGATTCCATATCCTCCTCGGATTTGTAGAAGTGTTCGTCAATCACATCCGGCACGCGGTTCGTCACCGGCGCGGTGGCGATGATCTGGAGCTGCGGATATCTGGCCTTGATGGCGTCGTAAAATTGCGCGAACCGCCCGTCGTAGCTGCCGGACTTGTCGAAATTATCTTCGTTGCCGATTTCAACAAAACGCAGTTTGAAGGGCGTCGGGTAACCATCCTTCACGCGTTGCGCGCCCCATTTGGTCGAGGCATCGCCGGTGACGTATTCAATTTCCTCCAACGCTTCCGAAACATAGGGTGCGAGCTTTGGCCCGGCAGTTATAAAATCTTTTTTCAAGGTGTAACCGGCGAAGACCGCGAGCACCGGCTCCATATTCAGGTCCTGGCACCAACCGAGAAATTCCGGCAAGCCAAAGCCATCGGTGGACCAGTAATTCCAACAGCTGCGATGGCCGGGCCGCTGCGCGACGGGGCCGATGGTTTCCTTCCAGTTGAACCGCTCGCTGAAGTAATCGCCTTCGACATAGTTGCCGCCGGGAAAGCGGAGAAATTTCGGATGCGCATCGTCGAGCAGTTGCGAGATGTCGGCGCGGTTCCCGTTCGGACGGTCCTTGAAAGTCGGCGGGAACAGCGAAACCTGTTGCAGCCAGAGGGTGCCGGGCGCCGCGGTCGTGAGCTTGAAAACATTTTCCCTAGACGGCGGCACTTTCTCCACAGTCAACGTGGTTTCATATTTTTTCCAGTCGCCAGTCAGTCCGGAAATTTCCGCGCGGGCAAAAACGGTTTTGCCGTCCGCACTTTCGAGGCTCACCGTAAGCGGGCCGGTCAAGCCGGCAGCGGACCGGGCGAAGAAAGAAACCGAATAAGTCGCCCACGGGCGAATGGGAATGCCCCAATAGCCGCCGTTGGCGATGCCCGCCGGGAAGCTTTTGGACGCATCGAGCTTCAGGCTCACGTTCAGCGCCGCGTTCAACGGCGCATTGGTGTCGAGGGAGATGACGGCACCGCCGACAGCGCTCCAAAATTTCGGCGCGACGACGTTGGTGAATTTTACCGGATAATATTTTGCCGGGGCATAATCTTCCGGCTTGATGATTTCCTGGATGGCATCGGCCTTGAACGCGCGGTTGCGGATCAATTCGCCGTAAAGGCCGCCTTCGAAGGCATAATTGATCTCCTCGGTCATCAACCCGTAAAACGTCGGCGGCAGCGGAGCCGCGACCCGGTCGGCCCGGATGGCCACGACCGGCAGGGGCGCGCCGGACTGCGCAAAACCGCCGGCGGCGGCGATCACCAGGGCGACCGCCACGGCGGCCGGGGCCGACACAAAGCGCGGCGCGAACGATTTACTTAGGTTCATTAAGTAATTATCTGTTTCCGGGTCGCCCAAAGTCAATTTCAAAAATCGCGCAGGCGGCGGCAAAAAGAAAACTTGGTTCCGGCGCGGGTTCATGGTTTTAATGCCGCGGTGAATCCGCCAGCGGCCAGGGCCAAACCCCAATACCGGAGCCGGCTCGCGCCGTCGCCGACGGGTTTTTTGCACCTCGGCCACGCGCGAACATTCTGGACGGCGCAGCAGCGCGCCCGGCGGCAGGGCGGCGTTTTGATTTTGCGCAATGACGACATGGACGCCACCCGCTTCAAGATGGAATTTGTAGACGCCATGCTGGAAGACCTGCGCTGGTTCGGATTTCAATGGAGCGAAGGGCCAGACATCGGCGGACCGTTCGCGCCTTACAACCAGAGCCAGCGGATGGATCTTTACCGCGCGGCACTGGAAAAATTGCGCGCCGGGAACTTTATTTATCCCTGCACCTGCTCGCGCAAGGACATCCTGACCGCCGTCACCGCGCCGCATGCGGCGGACGAGGAAGCCATTTATCCCGGAACGTGCCGGGAAAACCGGAAACTGGAAACCGGAAACCGGAAATTCAACTGGCGCTTCCGCGTGCCCGATTATGAAACCATCTCCTTTTGCGACGAAAACCTCGGCGAACAAAAATTTGTCGCCGGCAAGGACTTTGGCGATTTCGTCGTCTGGCGGCAGGACGACGTGCCGGCGTATCAGCTTGCCTGCGCGGTGGACGACGCGGCGATGCAAATCACCGAGGTGGTGCGCGGCGCGGATCTGCTGGTGAGCACGGCGCGGCAGATTTTGCTCTACCGCGCGCTGGGCCTGAGGCCGCCGAATTTTTACCACTGCGAGCTGCTGCGCGACGAACGGGGGGTGCGGCTCGCCAAACGGCACGACGCCCTGAGCCTGCGGGCGCTGCGGGCGCAGGGCATCCCAGCAGTTACGCTGCGTCCGGGCGGGGGCGTGGTTTAAACAATCTGATGAGTCAAAAATCCAGAAAAAAGCTTGTGAATTTTTTCACGATTCGGCATTTTGTCGCGCTCTGGCACCGAACAAATTCAGATGGACGGGTTGGTTTTTGCCAGGAATCATTTTTGTGAATCGTTCCGGAAAATTCATTTTGGTCATGGCCGTTTTCATCGCCGCCGCCGCGGGCCAGCTGCGCGCGGAGAACGGGGCTTTGCCGGCGTCAAATGAGACCGGGAACGCAGCCCAGTCCGCACCGGCCGAGACGGACAAGCCACTGGTGGCCGCCTACGCCCCGACGCTCCTTTTTATCGGACCGGTGCCGGCGGCGGCGATGCCAGAAGAGCAGCACGTGCCGACCCTTTTTGCAAGCCAGTGGCCGAAAGGCTGGCCGTCGTTTCCCATCACCAATTCCATCCTCTACACCTGGGTTGTGGCGATCACCATCCTGGTGATCATGCGGCTGGGCACGCGCCAGATGAAGGAAGTGCCGACGGGCGCGCAAAATTTCATCGAAGCACTGGTCAGCGGCCTGCGCGACATGTGCGAAGGTTTGCTGGAGCCGAAGGTGGCGCGCTGGGTGTTTCCGCTGGTGGCGACCTATTTCATTTTCATCGCGGTTTCCAATTTGATGGGCTTGCTGCCCGGCGTCGGGAGCATCGGCTGGGGCGAGCCGGTCAAAAGCATAATGCCGTTTGCGATCAAGCACGCGGAATCGCCGCTGTTCCGCCCGCCGACGGCGGATGCCAACATGACGGTGGCGATGGCGGCGACGTTTTTCATCATGAGCGCCTGGTGGGGATTGAAATACAACGGCCCGTTCGGCATGGTGAAGCACATTTTCGGAGTGAAAGGCGGATTCAAGGGCATCATCGTGGTGCCGCTGACGTTGATTTTCCTCTTTGTCGGCTGCGTGGAAATCGTCTCCATCTGCGTGCGACCGGTGGCGCTCGCCATGCGGCTTTACGGCAACATATACGGCGGCGAAAGCGTGCTGGCGATCATGCTCACCAATTCGCCGCTGGGCATTGCCGCGCTGCCGTTCTATTTCCTCGAACTGCTGGTCGCGGTGGTGCAGGCGCTGGTGTTCACGCTGCTGAGCATCGCGTTCATCGGCATGTTCTGTTCGCACAGCGACGAGGACGGCGCGGAGCCTGCGCATTGAAAAATGACATTTAAATTTGCGGCCGGGAGACCTTTCGGCGAACGGCGGCAGGAAACTGAAACCATAAAAAGAAAAAACATATGATGCTAGCAGATGCAGTTGTTCAAACAGCCCAAACCGCCGTGTTGCACGGCAACGCGGGCGTAGGTCTGGTCGGCGGCGGCGCCGCCATTGGCATTGGCCTGGCCGGCTTCGGCGCGGCGATGGCCACGGGCCGCAACCCCGGCGCGTTCGGCAAGATTTTCATCGTCGCCCTTCTCGCAATGGCGCTCGCCGAAGGTCTCGCGATGTTGACGTTCTTCCTGCCGATGCTCAACAAGTAATTCCCTGACCTATGGGAGAATTGCTCCAGAGCCTCGGCATCCAGTGGACCAAGCTGATTCCGCAGTTATTTAACTTCGGGATCGTGCTCCTGGTCCTGTGGAAATGGGCCTACAAGCCCGTATTCACCATGCTGGAGGCACGGCAGAAGAAAATCGCCGAGAGCGTCGCCAACGCGGAAAAAATCCAGCTGGAACTGGCCAAGACCGAGGCGGAGCGCAAGCGCATTCTGACGCAAGCCGACGACGTGGCCAACGGCATGATCGAGCAGGCCCGCGAGGCGGCCAACCGCGTCCGCGAAGTCGAGACGCAGAAGGCCATCGCCGCCGCCGAGCAGATCATCGCCAAGGCGCGCGAAGCCGCTGCGCAAGATCATGCGAAGATGCTCGCCGAGTTGAAGCGCGAAGTCGGCCGGCTCGTGGTGCAAACCACCGCCACCGTCACCGGCAAGGTGCTCACGCCCGAGGATCAGCGCCGGCTGGCGGAAGAAACCCAGAAGCAACTGGCTTAAGTCGACGGAATGAAAATCTCCAAGCAAGCCCTGCGCGAAACCCGGCAATTGTTCCGCAGTTGCCAGGTGAACGGACGGCTGGACGAGGCGCGGGTCCGGCAGGCGGTCGCGTTGCTGCTGGAAAAAAAGCCGCGCGGCCACGTTGAAATCCTGGCGCGGCTGCACCGGCTCGTAAAGCTCGACGTGGAACGCCGCACGGCGCGGGTGGAAAGCGCCACGCCACTGCCCGCCGACCAGCAGGCGCAGGTCGCGGCGCAGTTGCAGAAAATTTACGGAACGGGTTTGGATTTGTCATTCACGCAAAACGCAACGCTGCTCGGCGGCCTGCGGATTCAGGTCGGCAGCGACCTTTATGACGGCAGCGTCAAAAATCGTCTAGAAAAATTGGCCCAAAGTTTTTAACCGGATTCTATGAGTAATTTGCTACAAGAAATTGAAGCCCAAATCGCGGGCGCAAAAACCGCGACGGCGAAACAAAACGTCGGCACCGTGCGCGAAATCGGCGACGGCGTGGCCAAGATCGAAGGCCTCACCGACACGATGCTCAACGAGATGCTCGACTTCGGCGGCGGCGTCATCGGACTTGCCCTGAACCTGGAAGAAACCGAGGTCGGCGCGATCATTCTCGGCGACTACACCAAGATCAAGGAAGGCTCCGAAGTCCACACCACCGGAAAATTGCTGCAGGTGCCCGTCGGCAAGGGGATGCTGGGGCGCGTGGTCAACACGCTCGGCGAACCAGTGGACGGCAAGGGGCCGATCAAGGAAACCACTTTTTATCCCGTCGAAAAAATCGCACCCGGCATCATCAAGCGCCGGCCGGTAAGCCAGCCGGTGCAGACCGGCATCATGGCGATCGACGCGATGATCCCAATCGGCCGCGGTCAGCGCGAACTCATCATCGGCGACCGCGGCACGGGCAAGACCACGATCGGCGTGGACACGATGATCAATCAGGCACGGATCAACAAGGCCGCCGAAGCCGCCGGGGACAAGACTTTCCGCCCCATTTACAACATCTACGTCGCGGTCGGCCAGAAGCAGTCGAACATCGCCCGCGTCATCGCGGTGCTGGAAGAAGCCGGGGCGCTGCCGTACACGATCATCGTCGCGGCATCGGCGTCCGATTCGGCTTCCAACCAATACCTTGCGCCGTTCGCCGGGGCGGCGATTGGCGAATGGTTCATGGACAACGGCATGGATGCGCTGATTATTTACGACGATTTGTCCAAGCACGCCGTCGCTTACCGCCAAGTTTCGCTGATCTTGAAGCGTCCATCCGGCCGCGAAGCATATCCGGGCGACGTTTTTTATCTCCACAGCCGCCTGCTCGAACGCAGCGCACGCATCGGTGAAAAATACGGCAACGGCTCGCTCACCGCACTGCCGATCATCGAGACGCAGGCCGGCGACGTTTCGGCGTACATTCCGACGAACGTGATTTCCATCACCGACGGACAGATTTATCTGGAAACGGATTTATTCTATCAAGGCGTCCGTCCCGCCGTGTCCGTCGGCCTGTCCGTCTCCCGCGTCGGCTCCGCCGCGCAGGTCAAGGCGATGAAGCAGGTCGCCGGCCGCATCAAAGGCGATCTAGCGCAGTTCCGCGAACTCGCAGCGTTCGCGCAGTTCGGTTCCGACCTCGACGCCAAGACACAGGCGCTGCTCGAACGCGGCAAGCGCATCATCGAAATTTTCAAACAGAACCAATACAATCCGCTGCCGGTCGAAGTGCAGGTTTTAATTTTGTGGACTGCGCAAAACAATTTCTTCGATGACGTGCCGGTGGAAAAAGCGAAGGATTTCCAGGGCAAAATGGTGGATTTCTTCGCGACGCGCAAAGCTGATTTACTCCTGAAAATCCGCAATGAAAAAGCCATCAGCGACGCCATCGCGGCGGAGCTGAAAACGGCGGTGACGGAATTCAAGCAGACCTACCGCGGATAGACTTTCATGGCCAGCACGCGCGACATACGCCGACGCATCAAGTCGGTCAAGAACACCGCCCAAATCACCAAGGCGATGCAGATGGTGGCGGCGGCGAAAATGCGCAAGGCGCAGTCGGCGGCGCTCATTGGGCGGCCTTACGCGCAGCTGATGAACGAGATGATGGCCAAAGCCTCGGAAGGGACGGTCGGGTTCAACCATCCGTTGCTGCAATCGCGGCCCGTGGCCAAACGCGCGGTGGTGCTGATCAGCTCAGACCGCGGCTTGTGCGGCGCGTTGAATAGCAACCTGTTCCGGGAGGTCGTTAAGCTCGACAAAAACACCGTCTTCATCACCGCCGGCAAGAAGGCGGCACAGTTTGTCGCGCGCACCAAGCGCACGCTGGCAGCGGAGTTCAGCTACAAAGACACGCCGGAATTTACCGAAGCGCGCGCCATTTCGAAGCTGGCGCAGCAACTGTTTTTGAAGGGTGACGTGGACGCAGTGGAGGTGCTATTCCCGCGCTTTGTCAACACGCTGACGCAGCAGCCGGTGCTGGTGCCGTTTCTGCCGATCGGAAAAATCACCGCCACCACCGCCGGCATCAACGCGCCGAAGCAGGAGCTTACCGAACACAGCACGCCGCAGATTTTTGAGTTCGAGCCGGACGAGGAAACGGTGCTCGGCGAACTACTGCCGCACAGCTTGAATTTCCAGATGCATCAGTTTTTGCTGGAGACCAAGGCGAGCGAACAGAGTGCGCGCATGGTGGCGATGAAAAACGCCACCGACAACGCCAAGGAAATCATCAAGGGCCTGACGCTGGAATACAACAAGCTGCGACAGGCAAACATCACCAAGGAACTGTTGGAAATCACCACCGCGCAGATGGCGGTCGGGTGAAATTAGAATTTAACATTTAAGCACATGAACAAAGGCAAAATCGTTCAAATCATCGGCCCCGTTGTGGACGTCGAGTTCGCCGGCGAGCTACCCGCGATTTACAACGCGCTGACCGTCCAATACAACCTGCCCGGCCAGGGCCAGACCAAGCTGACGCTCGAAGTGCAGCAGCATCTGGGCGACAACTGGGTGCGCGCGGTCGCCATGAGCACCACCGAAGGTCTCAAGCGCGGCTACGAAGTTACCGACACCGGCCGGCCGATCTCCATGCCGGTCGGCGAAGCGGTCATGGGCCGCGTGTTCAACGTCACGGGCGATCCGGTGGACGAACAAGGCCCGGTGAAGGCCGACAAGTTTTGCCCGATTCATCGCCCCGCGCCCGCGCTGGTGGACCAGTCCACCAGCCCGCAGATTCTCACCACCGGCATCAAGGTCATCGACCTCATCTGTCCGTTCTTGAAGGGCGGCAAGGTTGGCGCGTTCGGAGGTGCCGGCGTCGGCAAAACCGTCGTGATCATGGAATTGATCAACAACATCGCGAAGCTGCACGGCGGCATCTCAATGTTTGCGGGCGTCGGCGAACGCACGCGCGAAGGCAACGATCTTTACAACGAAATGATCGAAGCCGGCGTCATCAAGGTGAAGAAGGATGAGAAAGGCCATCCCGTGCTGGGCGAGAACGGCCTGCCGATCATTCAGGAAGGCTCAAAAATCGGCCTCGTTTACGGGCAGATGAACGAACCCCCTGGCGCGCGCCTCCGCGTGGCGCTGTCGGCGCTGGCCGTGACGGAATATTTCCGCGACGAAAAAAACCAGGACGTGCTCCTGTTTGTGGACAATATTTTCCGTTTTTCGCAGGCCGGCTCCGAAGTGTCCGCGCTACTGGGCCGCACGCCGTCGGCGGTCGGCTATCAGCCGACGCTCGCCGCCGAAATGGGCGACCTGCAGGAACGCATCACCTCCACCAAGAAAGGTTCCATCACAAGTTTTCAGGCCGTTTACGTTCCCGCCGACGACTTGACCGACCCGGCGCCCGCGACCACATTCGCGCACCTGGATGCGACCATCGTGCTGGAACGTTCGATTGCCGAGCTAGGCATCTTTCCCGCCGTGGATCCGCTGTCGTCCAGTTCCCGCGCGCTCGCGCCGGAATTTGTCGGCCAGGAACACTACGACGTCGCGCGCGGCGTGCAGAAGGTTTTGCAACGCTACAAAGATTTGCAGGACATCATCGCGATCCTCGGCATGGACGAGCTTTCGCCCGACGACAAGCTCACCGTCTATCGCGCCCGCAAAATTCAGCGCTTCTTAAGCCAGCCGTTCACCGTCGCGCAGATTTTCACCGGCCGCGAAGGCAAGCAGGTGCCGGTGGCCGAAACCGTGCGCGCGTTCAAAGAAATTCTTGAAGGCAAACATGACGACGTGCCGGAACAGAATTTCTACATGAAGGGCGGCATTGACGAAATCAAAGACTAATGGCCGCCCAGCTCAAACTTGAAATCGTCACGCCGGAAGCCAAGGTGTTCTTCGGTGACGTGGACATGGTGACGCTCACCGGCGTGGAGGGCGAAATGGGCATCATGCCCGGCCATATGCCCGTGATGACCCAGCTGGCCGCTGGCGAACTGGCGGTGCGCCAAAACGGTCAGAATCTGTTCCTAGCCGTGGGCGACGGGTTTGTACAGATCACCGAGACCAATGTTTCCGTGCTGACGGACATGGCGGTGAAGGCCGACGACATTGACGAAACCAAGGCGGCCGAGGCGCAGCGGAAGGCCGAGTCACGGCTAGCGCAGAAATTAAGCGACGAGGAATCCGCCACAGTTCACGCCGCGCTCATTCACGCAACGACGCTGCTCAACGTGAAGCGCCGCCACAAGAAATAATTCCCAGCCAAAAAACCAAACGGCGCGGAGAGTTTTCTCCGCGCCGTTTGGTTTTTCCAAATAAATCATTCAACCCGCGATCACGCCGATCTCCACCGGCTCGACGTTCACGCCCTGTTTCTCCAGCCATTTGATCGCCGCCTTCACCTCGTCGCGGTGACCGGCCAGTTCAAGACAGACGATGCCGATTTCGTCGGTCACACTGGCCTGGCGGATGTTGGTGGTGATTTTAAACTTGTGTCCGACCTCCCAGATGAACGGCTGCTTGATAAGCTTCGGCGGATACATCAGCCAAAGCCGCGACTGCGTGGGCGTGGTGGCTTTCGTTGCCGGTATTTTTTTCTTGGGCGTGGCCATGCGGTGAAATCTATAACTAAAAATTAAAAACTCAAAACTATTCTACCCGCCCGCAATCGCGGGGATGATGCTGATTTCGTCACCGTCCTTGAGCGGCGTCGCGCGGTTTTGGAGGAAGCGGATGTCCTCCTCGTTGACATAGATGTTGACGAAGCGACGCACCTCGCCCTGGTCATCCACGAGGCGTTCCTGGATGCCGGGGAAGCGCGTCTGCAATTCGACGATCGCCTCGCCGATGGTGGCGGCATTGATTTCGACCAGCTCCTCGTTGTTGGTCAACTTGCGGAGCGGCGTGGGGATGCGGACTTTCTTTGACATAAATTTATGCGTTCACTTTTTCTTGCTGCGCCAGCAGCGCCTCGAACTCGCGCAGGCTCGGCTTGATTTCGCGCGCTTTGCCGCAATGATGCTGCACGGCGTCGAGCGTCTTCAATCCGTTGCCGGTGACACAGATGACGGCGGAAGAATCCTTGGGAATCCTGCCGGAGGCAATAAGCTTCTTCGCCACGCCCACGGTCACGCCGCCGGCGGTCTCGGCAAAAATGCCTTCCGTCTCGGCGAGCAGTTTGATCGCGTCGCGAATTTCATCGTCGGTCACGTCGTCGGCCGCAGCGTTGGTTTCGCGCATCACTTTCAGCGCGTAGAAACCGTCCGCCGGCGTGCCGATGGCGAGCGACTTCGCAATGGTGTCGGGCTTGACCGGCTTGAAGAAATCGAGTCCGGCCTTTTGCGCAACCGAAATCGGCGAACAGCCGGTGGCCTGCGCGCCGTGGATGTGCGTTTCGGAATTCGCGACGAGGCCGAGCTTCACAAATTCCTGATAGCCCTTGTGGATCTTCGTCAGCAACGAGCCGGACGCCATCGGCACAATCGTGTGCTGCGGCAGCCGCCAGCCGAGTTGCTCGGCGATCTCATACGCCATGCTCTTGGAGCCTTCGGCGTAATACGGGCGCATATTGACGTTCACGAACGCCCAGCCGAACTTGCCGGCGATCTCGGCGCAAAGACGGTTCACCTCGTCGTAATGGCCCTTGATGCCAATGACATTGGAGCCGTAGATGAGCGAGTTGACGATCTTCCCATGTTCCAGATCCGACGGAATAAAAACGTAGGATTTCAATCCCGCGCTCGCGGCATTGGCGGCAACAGAATTCGCGAGGTTGCCAGTCGAGGCGCACGCGACGGTTTCAAAACCGAGTTCCTTGGCGCGGCTCAAGGCGACGCTCACGACACGGTCCTTGAACGAGAGCGTGGGATAATTCACGGCGTCGTTCTTGACGTAAAGTTCGCGGATGCCGAGCGCCTTCGCCAGACGGTCCGCCTTAATAAGCGGCGTGAAACCGACCAGTTTGCCGACGGTCGGTTCCGTGGCGACGGGCAACAGCTCGCGGTAACGCCACATTGTTTTCGGGCGCGCTTCAATCGCCGCCCGGGTCAGCGACTTTTTGATGCGGTCGTAGTCATAGGCGACTTCGAGCGGGCCGAAGTCGAATTCGCAGACGTGCGTCGCTTCCAGCGGATATTCGCGTCCGCACTCGCGGCACTTGAGCGCCTTCATGAAACCGTGCTGTTCACTCATAATCGTTTTGGTTTCCGGGGATTCGATCCGGGCAACAAAAAAGCCCCGACTTAGGACGAGAAGGGGCGACAAAACGGTTGTGCTTCGCTTCTCATTTTCCCCAAGCTAATGATGCTTGAGCTGGAATTGGCACCTGTCATTGAAACCAAAGTTCAATCGGTTGCCGTGGGGTCATCGGACCAGTCCCTCGTCCACTCGTCATGAGTCCGTCGAATCAACGGATGCGGATAAACTGATATGAAACCTTCAAAGAGTCAACTGGATTTTGCCTGCACCGGCGAGGTTCCGCAGGTTTGTGTCGCGCCGGAAAATATTTTGCTTAAAATCCGCCGCGTGCTGAACCCGTTCATCCATTGGATCGAAGCTCAGGGAATCTGGGCGCCATGGCTGTTTCTGGCGCTGTTCCTGGTGGCGTCATTCCTGATGATCTGGCGGCTGGAGGCGATGAGCGCGGGCGGCTTCGAGGGCACGGTGCTCGGCACGCTGGTGATGCCCTACTGCTCCGGCATGGGCAACCTTATTTTTGCCTTCATCCTCGGCCGGAACGGCGGCAGCGGCGCGGACGTGATGACGAATTCCCTCGTCAACAACGTCACCAACATGACGCTCGTGCTCGGCCTGCCGGCGATTTTCTGGGGCCTGCACATCCTGCCGCAAAAAAAGGCGGCGGCGGGCAAAAAGAAAAAATCCGAGGTGAAGCTTTCCGCCAAGGCAGTGGCCAAAACCGGCGGCAAAGGCGGCAAGGAACATGAATTGAACCGGCTTTCGCTGCTGCTCACGCTGACGGCGGTTTTATTTTTCACCGGCGCGGTCTGGGCGCTGGGCCGCAAAGGCCGGCTGGATTTCAACGACGGGCTGGTGCTGGTCGGCCTTTTTCTGTTCTGGCAATGCTTCCATGTCTTTGAAGTGCTGAAGACCAACGTGCGGCAGGGCAAATCCACTTTCAACCTGATGCTGCCGGTGAATCTGGCGCTGCTCGCACTGGGCGCGTATGCCATTTATGTCAGCACCAACTGGCTGGTGGAGTGGCTGCAACACCGTCATGCCGGCTTCATCAGCGTAAAACATCTCGGCTGGTTGAGCGGCTGGCTGATGGTGCTGCCCAACGCCGTGCTGGCGTTTTACTACGGCTGGCGCAAACAGCCGGAGGTCGTCTACACCTCGCAGGTCGGCGACGCGCACGTCTCCATCCCGCTCTGCCTCGGCATCTTTGCGCTGTATCGCCCGATGGTCATGCCGGCGTTTTTCCAGACGGGAATGTTCCTGCTGCTCGGCGCGACGGCGGCGCACATGGTCTTCGTGACGCTGTTCGGGAAATTGCCGCGGCTCGTCGGCTTCGCGCTTGTGGGCGGCTACGGATATTTTTTATGGAAGGGACTGCTCGGCTAAAACAACCGGTTTCAATTCTTGGTGAAAATCTTCGTGTCCCACGAAACCGCCAGCGGATTCATCCGCACTTTTTCCGCCAGTTCCACAAACGACACCTGCGCGCCGAGCCAGCGCGGGTTTTTGGCGATGCTGTCCATGGTTTCGCGGGTGTGGTTGCAGATGAGATAAATCCCCTTCCCCACCACCAGAAACGCCTCGATGCCGGTGCCGACATTGTGGCGGGAAAACTCAAAATCGCCCGGGCCGTAATTGCCGCCGAACAGTTCGGCGCGCAGCGCGCCGAGGTCTTTCACAAAGCTGGATAAAAACTCGTCGTTGCGCGGGCCGCGGTAATACAGCACACGCGCCCTATTTTCCGCGAGCGACAACACCGCCCACTCGTCAAACACCACGCCGCCGTAGCGCGAGTTCATCTGCTCCGCGCAGCCATTGACCAGTCCAACCATCTCGTCGAGCGTCATGCGGTGAGCAGAGCAAATCCGCCGGTCGCGCTCAAGGCAATTCGCGTCACCGGAATTTCACCATTTTCCGTTTTTTTCCCGGCACCGGTTGGCCTACACTGTCGCGAATCCGATGAAACTGTCCGGCGCCAAAATCCTCGATGGGCTGACGTGGACCTTGACCGGCCTGCTCGGGATCGCCGCCGTCATCGAACTGCTCGCGCCCCGCTCGGCCACCCAGCTGGACGCCGTCATCATCCTGCTGGCGGTCGTGGCCAGCGTGGCCACCGTCACCAAGCAGTTGCCGCTGCAAAACGTCCTCTTCGCCGCCGCCATCACCGCGCTCATCGGCGGCGCGGCGCACGGCTTGAGCGCGCAAACGGGGCTGCCGCTCGGCCCGCTGACCTTCGGTGAAACCGCCGGGCCGAAATATTTCAATTACGTGCCCTGGACCGTGCCGCTGCTGTGGGTCATCGCCATCTTCAATTCGCGCGGCGTGGCGCGGCTGATATTGCGGCCGTGGCGGCGGGTGAAAAATTACGGCTACCTCCTCATCGCCCTCACGGCGGCGCTGGCGCTGGCGTTCGACCTGGCGCTGGAACCGTTCGCGGCGCGCGTCAAACATTTCTGGCTCTGGCAGCCGACCAAAATCCCCGCCACCTGGCACGGCACCTCACCGATGGCGTTTCTGGGCTGGCTGGCCGTGGCGCTGCTCATCATGGCCTTCATCACGCCCTCGCTCATCCGCAAACAGCCCGGCGCCCAGCCGCCGCCGGATTACACGCCGGTCGCGCTGTGGTTTGGGGCCATGCTCCTGTTCGCCGGCGGCGCGGGCAGCGCGGGCTTGTGGTCGGCGGTGGTGGTGGATGCGGTTCTTGCCGGCATCGTGGCGGTGTTCTGCTGGCGCGGCGCGAAGTGGTGAATCAGATTTTCCGCGTCACCTTCAATTTGCCCACGCGCGGCCCGTCCATTTCCTCCACGCGCAATTCAAAATTGCCGACCGGCACCAGGTCGCCCGCGCGCGGAAAGCCGCCCAGCTTTTCCGTGACCCAGCCGCTCGCGGTGGTGGTGTTTTCATCGTGCGGCACGGTGCCGATGATTTTTTCCAGTTCGCGTAGCGCCAGCGCGCCGGCGGCTTCCCAGACATTTTCGCCGAGGTGCACCAGCTCGGATTTCTCCATGTCGAACTCGTCCTGAATCTGCCCGACCAGCGCCTCGATGGTGTTTTCCAAGGTCACGATGCCCACCGTGCCGCCAAATTCGTCCACGACGACGGCGAAGTGGGATTTACGGGCGAGAAAGCGCCGGAGCAAACCGTCGAGCCGCGCGGTTTCCGGCAGGTAAAAGAGCGGCCGGGCCGCCGGCAGCAGATCCGCCGCCGTCTGGGCGCGGTCGCGCAAGGCATACAAATCCTTGATGTGAACCACGCCCAGCGTCCGGTCGAGGTCGCCGTGTTCGCAGATCGGGAAACGCGAATAGCGGATTTTTTCCGCCAGCGCCAGGCACTCGGCAATGGACGCCGTGGAATCAAAGAAAACAATTTCATTGCGCGGCCGCATCACCTCGCGCGCCGTGCGATGCCGCAAATCCAGCGCGTTCAGAATCAGGTCGCGCCGCTCCGCCGAACCCTGCGCGGCCCCCAGCACCACGCGCAATTCCTCCTCCGAGTGGCGGTCGTGCAGGGTGCCGCCGGCGAAACCGAGCCAGCGCAAAACGATTTGCGCCGAGGAGTGCAGCACCCAGATGAACGGATACGATAGGCGGTAAAACCAGTTCAGCGGCGACGCGACCCATAACGACGTTTGCAGCGTGCGGCGGATGGCAATCGCCTTGGGCACCAGCTCGCCCGCAATGATGAGCAGGTAGCAGTTCACAAAAAAACCGAAGACGATGGCGATGGTGCTCTGCGTGTGTTCGCTGGTGATTTTCAGCAGCGGAAACAGCGGCTCCAGCAACGCGCGGAAAACCGGTTCCACCAAAACCCCCAGCGCCATGCTGGCGAGCGTGATGCCGAACTGCGTCGCGCCGATATAGGCGTCGATGTGCGCGACGATGTGCCGCGCGGTGCGCGCCCGGCGGTTGCCCTTTTCCGCCAGCGTGGCGAGCTGCGTATCGCGGATGCGGACGAACGCCAGCTCCGCCGCGACGAAAAAGGCGTTGAACAACACCAGCGCCGCCACGGCCAGCAGCTTGAACCCGTCCAAGATGGCATCGTTCCAGGTCACAATTTCACCTCGCCAAACATCAGTTTCAGAATGTCCTCCAAGGACACCACACCAGCCTCGCGCCCGTCGCGAGCGAGCACGATAGCCAGCCGCTGGCCGGCGCGCTGCATCCGGCGCAGCACGATTTCCAGCCGGGTGCTGTCGTCCAGGAACAGCGCGGGGGTCATAAATTCGCCGGCGGTTTTTTCCTCGGGCAATTTTTCCAGATACAGCAGGCCGGTCACGTCCAGCATCCCGGCGACGCGGCGCCGGCCGTCGCGCGTTTCAAAAACCGGCAGCCGCGTCAGATTTTTTTCAGCGGCGATTTTCACCGCGTCGCGCAAAGGCGAATTCACCTCCACGGAAAATGTCCGGGCCAGCGGGATTGTGATCTGCGCGACGGTGAAATGCTGCAAGTCCAGAACCCGGTTGACCATCGCGTGCTCCTCGCTAGTGAGCGCCTGAGCGGCGTCGGCCATCACCGCGCGCATCTCCTCCCGGTTGCCGAACAGCCGACCGGTGAACGTCCGCGAACCGCGCCAGCGCAGGAAAAATTGCGAGATGCCCTCGACCAGAAACACCAGGGGCGCGAGCACGAGGCGGACGAGGCGAAACACTTTCGCCGTCGAGAGACAGAGCCGGTTGGGATAGGCGCGGAACAGCATTTTCGGCAGCAGATCACAGAACGCGTAAAACAAAAACACCGCCACGGCAAACAGCGCCACGATGAGCGCCGTGTGGCCGCCAAACCATTCATGCAACTTGGCGATGACCCAGCCAAGCACGAGGAAATTCACCAGGGTGTTGCCGACCAGGATCGTCCACAAGAATTTTTCCGGCTTTTCAAGATAGCCATGCAAAATCTGGGCCTCCAGCGTTCCCGTGCGCGCGAGCCGCCGCACCCGCAGGCGGTTCAGCGCAAACACGCCGGCTTCCATGCCCGACAGCAGGAACGACAGCAGCAGACACAGCCCGAGGCCGAAAATGGTGGTGAGATAGCCGGTCATTTGGTTTGCTCCACCAGCAATTCGCGCACGCGCCGCTCATCGGCAAGGTGCGCCGTCAATTTCAATCCGGCGAACGTCGCCGATTCGCCCGCCGCCGGCACCACGCCGAGCAGATGCGTCAGCAGGCCGCCCATCGTCTCGACCTCGCTCACGTCGGGCAGCAGCGGAAATTCGCGGCGGAAATCCTCCAGCCGCATCGTGCCGTTCACGTGCCAGCGTCCGGGAGAAAGCTTTTCCAGCACGAACCCCTGCGGTTCGGCGGCCATGCGGATTTTTCCGACAATACCGCCGAGAATGTCCTCCATCGTCACCAAGCCGGCCGCGCCGCCAAATTCATCCAGCACAATCGCCAGGCCGCGCTGCTGCTTTTGCAGCGCGCGAAAAAGGTGAAGCAAGTTCATGGATTCCGGCACAAACGAGGGGAATTCGATCGCCTCGGCCAGATCGATCTTCGGATCGAGCATCAAGGCCCGGGTGTTCAGAATGCCGACGATGGTGTCCGGCGTCTCGTCGTAAATCGGCAGCCGACGGTGCTTGAACTTGCGGGCCACGGCGAGCATTTCGTCGACCGTGGCGTCGTCGGATACCGCCACCATGCCGGCGCGCGGGCGCATCACATCGCGCGCCGTGCGGCGGTCGAGACTGATGATCTGCAAAATAATTTCGCGCTCCGATTCCTCGAGCGTGCCCTGCTGCCACGCAAGCTCGAGCAGTTCCTGATATTCCGCCTCGGTCACGGCGGCGGGCGGCGTGGCCCGGGCGGCGGCCCGTTTCAAAATGGCGGCGTTCAGCCACTGCGCGGCGCGGTAAAACGGCTTGGTGATTTTCCGGAACAGCAACAGCGGCCACGCCACGCGCAGCGCCCAGCGTTCCGGCTGCCGCACAGCGAGCGTCTTGGGCAGCACCTCCCCAATCAACAGCACGACCACCGCGAGCACGAGCATCGTCAGCCCGAAAGCCCAGCGCGAATTGAACACCATGCGCAGAGCGGCGGCGAGGATGGCGGCATTGGCGAAGGTGTTGCCCAGCGCGAGCGTGGCCTGCAGATCCTGGGGAAACGCGAGCAGTTCGAAAACAATCCGGCCGGCGCGGGATTTTCTTTCAACCAGCTGGGCGACTTGCCGCTGGCTCAATGAAAACAGCGATGTCTCCGCCAGCGCGAAGAAGAAACTCGCGCCCGCGAAAAACAGAATCGCCAAGACCATCGCCGTTTCCACACGGACAGGCTAAGCCAAACCGGCAACCGGGAAAAGACGAATTGCGCGGTGACAATCGGGTTCGGAAATCATTCTGATTGCCGCTGCCAACGACTCTGGTAGTTTGACGGCGGTCGGGCGCTTGGCGCAGTGGTAGCGCAGCAGCTTTACACGCTGTGGGTCGGGGGTTCGAATCCCTCAGCGCCCACCAACTCCGCCGGTTTCGTTTCCGCCACAGGCAGCGGATGCGCTTCGGGTTTTTCGTCAATAACCAGAACCCCGTGCGGCGGCAATTCGTAATTGCCGACGATGTTGTTGCCGGTCAGAAAATCGTGCATGGGCCGGTAAAACTGAATGCGCACCGGCTGGTTCTGATGGTTGAGCAGGAAATAAATATTGGAGCCGCTCTTGGCGCGCAGCGACACCTCGACACCATCCGGCACTTTCAGCAGCGGCGTCAAGCCTGAACTCTGCCGCAGCCATAATACCAGATCGTCGTAAAAAAATTGATGGCTTTGGGTGCCGAGGTAAATCGCCTTGCCCAGGCCAAACGGGTTCAAAGTCATGGCGGGCTTGCCGGCGTAAAAATCCTTCGCGTAGGTCGCAAGGACCTGACAGCCCTTCGGCTCAATCACATCACACCACAATCTTGCCGGATGCGCCTGACTCGTGGGAAACGCCGGCTTGAAAATGAGCTGGCTCACCTCACTGGGCGGCAGCATGTCAAATTCCTGCACTTCCAGACCGAACAAATCCGTGAGGTCGTGCGGAAAACCGCTTTCGGGGGCAATGCTGTTTTCATCCACCAGACCGGTGTTGAAGGTGCCAACGAGCGTGCCGCCGTTCTGGACGTAAAGTTTCAACCGGGTGGCCTCGTTGCTGGTGAGCAGATGGAGGGACGGCGCAAAAACGATCTTATATTTCGACAAATCCTCGTTGGGCCGCGCAAAGTCCACAGGAATATTGCGGCTGTGCAGCGCAGTGTGGATGAGCTGGATGTGTTCGCGCAGGCTGAAATATTTGTTGGGCTGGTTCGGCTGCTGCAGCGTCCAGTCATTATCGTGAGAATACAAAATGCACGCTTCGACGGGAACTTTCGTGTTCTCAAGCGCGGTCGCGAGCAGCTTGAATTCCTCGCCAAGGAGGGCGATTTCCTTGAACACGCGGCGGCTGCCCTCGAGGTTGTGCGGCAGCACGGCCCCGTGAAATTTTTCAGTGCCGTAGCGCGGCTGGCGCCAGCGGAAAAACAGCACGGCATCCGCACCGCGCGAAATCAACTGGTAGGTGAACATCTTCAACACACCAGGGCGGACGAGAGAATTGACATCCTGCCAGTTGACGTTGCCAGCCTTTTGCTCCATCACCCAGAACCCGCTGTCGCCGTCCGGCGTGCGGATGCCGTCTTTCTTGAGCGAGCGAAGCATGTCAATTTCGCAGGCGATTTCCGAGGGCTTAGACTTGATGGCCGCGGTGCTTTCAATGGCCACAAAATCCAACACCTCGGCCATATCGAAATGGTCAAACCGGTGACGCAGCGCACGGAGGTTGGTGGTGACCGGCCGGTCGGGCGTGAGTTCGCGCAGGATGTCAGCCTGCATCTTGACGAACTGCACGATGGTGTCGCTGCAAAACCGATTCCAGTTGAGAACGAGCGCAGGATTGTGTTGGGCGGGCGCGGCCATCGGCATTGGCACCTGGTCGAACGAGGAAACAACCTGCCCCCAATGGCGCAACCCCATTTTTTCGTTGAGCCGACCGATGGTTTCGTATTTGGCCTCCAGCCAGAGATGCCAGTCGCGGCGGGTGTCTTCGTTGAAGGAAGCTTCGGTGTAGTTACCGGCGAGACTGTTGTCAATCTGCCACGCGATGAGCTGCGGGTGGTCGCCAAGGGCACGCGCCATCTGCTCCACGATGCGCTTGGAATAATTCCAATAGACATCGCTGTTCAGGCAAACGGCGCGGCGGGTGCCTTCGTGCTTGATAAGGCCGTGTTCGTCCACCGGGAGGATTTCCGGATGTTTTTTGGCGAGCCAGATGGGCGGCGCGGCGGTGGGGGTGCCCAGCACAATCTGGATTCCCTTTTCACCCAAAACATCCATCACGCGCTTGAGCCAGTCGAAATCGAACCGGCCGTCCTCGGGTTCACAAATTCCCCAGGAAAATTCGGCGAGGCGGACGACGTTGAAGCCGGCGGTCGCCATAAGTTCGGCGTCGCGCTGCCATTGCGCCTCGGGATTTTCGGCGGTGCCGCCGAAGGGAAAGACCCATTGCTCGGGATAATAATCAACGCCAAAATACATAATTTCCTCGGGTTTGATTTGACGCTAAAAGCAAACCGCCGCGCTGGCAATGAAAATCGTTCAGCGCGGCGGTGAAAAATCCGGGGCTATTTTCCGAAAAGGCCGCCGAGACTCTTGCCGATTTTGTTGACGTTATCACCCACGGCTTTGCCGGCGGCTTTGCCGACATTGCCAACGGAACTAACCACGGCCTTCAGCGTGGCGGTGGTAACTTCGCCCAGAACATCCTTGACGAGCTCGGCGGCCGTAATGCCGTCCGGCCCTTTGCCAAGGTCGGTGAGGTGAATGGGCGGCAGCGGCAGGGTCAAGCCGTTGAATTGAACCTTGGCACCGGTAATAAGGAAATCATCCACTTCCAGTTTCTTGGCGGGCTTTTTGGCACCGGTGGTTGGCGCGGGCGCGTTGGTGGCGGGCGCACCGGCCAGGGCATTGACGTTGTCCATGATTTTCTTGAGGTTGTTCGCACCGATGGGATTGCCCTCGAAAGTAATTTCCGCATCCCGCACCTCAACCGATTTGATGACTATCTTGTCGGACAACACCGAGAACGGAGCGACGCCGACGGACGCCTTCCCGACACTGATGGCACTGGGAGCCTTGTAGCCTTCGGGGTTGCCAATGACCAACCCCTTCACGCCGGCGGAACCAGTCAGCATCGAGACGCTTACCGAATTGACCGTAAAAGCCGTCTGCGTGATTTTCGGGCCGACCGTATTCATGCCCACCTTGATGATGTCGCCCAAGAAAAAGCCGACAACAACGACGGCCACGACCATCAAAACGACAAGAACAATGGCAATACGAATGATTATTTTTTTCATAATTTTAAAACTGCCACCAGCCCGGCGGCTTGAAAAGAAAAATTTCCGAGCTTATTTTGCCGTCAACTCCCGAACACAATCGGTCAGCTGGTAAATCTGATAGGGCTTGGTCAGGAAACGATCCGGCTTCACCGGCGCGTCGGAGAACACATGTTCATCCACCGTGCCGCTGATGAGGACCATTTTTTGCTGAGGATTCAGCCGACGACATTCACGGATCAAATCCATGCCCGTCATCCGCCCCATTGCGTAATCCGTAAGCACCAAGTCGGGCCGGGCCACCGCAAATTCCTGCAATGCCAGCTCGGGATCGCGGAACGTCCGCACTTCGCAGCCGATCGCGCCCAGAATGGCCTCCGCCAAGTCAAGCAACATCGGCTCATCGTCCACGACAAACACGGTGGTTTTAGTGTCGGTATTATTTTGATGATCTTTCATCATCCCAAGTTTTTGGTTGCAGCCTCAAACTAACAACTCATCGCCGCCACTGGCAAGGGTAATTACCAGCCTTGCCGGTCCGTTTAGAAATGCGTTGCATTTGCCCCCGCCGCCCATTTAAACTTGGTCGTCGGCATCAACCGCGCCGTCAATCAAGGATCTGCTGTCATGAAAAAGAAACCAGCTCCCGCGCCAGAACCCAAAAAGCCTGCCGCCATCAAATCGAGAAATGTCAGCAAAACTAATGCTGAACCAAAGTCGCCCGCACCTAAAAGCAAGGCTACTGAGAAAACGGCTCGCGCCAACCGCCAACCGCTTTTGGATTCTGCCATTGCCGCCGCCAAGGAATTTCTCCAACCCAAGCGCGCCGCCGCACGAAAAAAACCGGACGTCGTGCCGCCGATCCTGCTGGAAGGCGACGAGCCATCCGCGCCACCCATCAGCGGCCCCGGCGAAAAATTTTCCCTCGGCGCCCAGCCACCAACACAGAACTTTGCGGGCGGCGAACTGCCCGAAAGCTACGGGACCAAAAAATTATTCCTCACCGCCCGCGACCCGCACTGGCTTTATGCGCACTGGGATTTGACGCGCGAACAGCAAGTGAAGCTCAACAGCCAGTCCACCGACGGGCATCTCATCCTCCGCGTCTTCTCCGGCAAAATCGAAGGGCATCCCACCAACGAAATCCACGTCCATCCGGAATCGCGCCACTGGTTCGCATATGTCGAACGCGCCGGCCACTCTTACGCCGCCGAACTCGGCTACTATTCCGCGCTCGGCAAATGGACGCGGGTCGCCGCCTCCAGCAGCACTATCACCCCGCCCGAGGCGGCCTCCGCCGAAAGCGGCGCGGAATACGCCACCATTCCGTTTGAATATCCGTTCGCCAAGCTGATGCAAATCATCGAGGACGCCGTCCGCGACAATCTGCCGCTGGCGCTCGCCATCGAGGAACTGCGCCGCCACGGCCATCCCGACCTGCCACGCTTTTCATCGTCGGGGGCTTCCTCCATCGCGGTGGCACCTTCGGCCCAGCCGGGACCGGTACGCACATGGACGCCGGAACAGGAACGCGCTCTGGCAAAAATCATCAACATTGACGAGACCCGGCGCGTTTGGATGGGTTCGCTGGAAATCACCGAGCTGATCCGCCGCCGCCTCGAACTAGCAGGCGACACGACCTCGCCGGTAAAGGCCTATGGCATTTCCAGTCCGGGAATTTCCAGCCCCACCAGCCCGTTCGGCGGGGGCGGAGAACAAGCGAAAGGTTTTTGGTTCAACGTCAACGCGGAGCTGATCATCTACGGTGCAACCGAGCCGGGCGCCAAGGTCACGCTCGCCGGCCACGAAATAAAACTGCGCGACGACGGCACGTTCAGCTACCGTTTCGCGTTGCCGGACGGCCAGTATGATTTGCCCGCCGTCGCCGTTTCCGCGAGCGGCGACGATGCGCGCGCCGCCGACTTAAAATTCAGCCGGGCAACGCAATATCTCGGCGATGTCGGCGCGACCCCACAGGATCCGTCGTTGCAACCACCATTGCCGGACAATCTCTGATTTGCATGGATGCGCCCGAACGCGGAGCCTTGATGCTCGTCCGGTTGGTCGCGGTCGCCCTCAGCGGCTGGACGGCGGTGGATCTGGCGCTGGATTGGCTCGGGTGCCACCAGAAACAACTCCCGATGAAAACATTCCCGTGCCTCGTCAAATCCCTGCCGCTGGCGCTGGGCCTCATCCTGATGATCAAATCAAAAGCCGCGGCGCAATGGATTTCGGACAAGCTCGACGAATAATTTTCCCCGATGCAAGGCTACCTTTCCATCATCCTCCATGCGCACCTGCCATTCGTGCGGCATCCGGAACATGCAAGATTTCTGGAGGAGAGCTGGCTGTTTGAGGCCATCACCGAAACCTACCTGCCCTTGCTGCAAACCCTGGAAGGCTGGCAGCACGACCGGCTGGATGCGCGGCTGACGCTCTCGCTTTCACCCACGCTCTGCACGATGCTGCTCGACCCGCTACTGCGGGAACGCTACGCGCGGCACCTCGACAGCCTGATTCAGCTTGCGGAAAAAGAAATCCACCGCACACACTGGGACCACAACTTCCGCAACCTTGCCGGGATGTATCACGATCGTTTCCTGCGGTCGCGGCAAATCTGGCGGGCAGCCGACGGCAACCTCGTCACCGCCTTCAAGAAATTTCAGGATGAAGGCCGCTTGGAAATCATCACCACCGCCGCCACGCACGGCCTGCTGCCCTTGATGGCCACGCATCCGCAAAGCATCCGCGCGCAGATTTTGACCGCGCGCGACCATTACCGCAGTTGTTTCGGGCGCGAGCCGCTGGGCATCTGGCTGCCGGAATGCGCCTACGCCGAAGGCATCGAAGCCTTTTTGCAGGAGGCCAACATCCGCTGGTTTGTGCTCGACTCGCACGGACTGCTCCACGCCAATCCACGGCCGCGTTACGGCACGTTTGCGCCGATTTTCACGCCCAATGGCGTCGCCGCTTTCGGACGCGACTACGATTCCTCGCGCCAGGTCTGGAGCAAACACGAAGGTTATCCCGGCGACCCGCGTTACCGCGATTTTTACCGCGACATCGGCTTCGACCTCGATTTCGATTACGTCCAGCCCCACCTGCCCTCGCCGGACAATCGCGGGTTCACCGGCATGAAGTATTACCGCATCACCGGCGGCGCGGGACCGAAAGAGATTTACCAGCGCGACCACGCATTGCACGCCGCCAGCACCCATGCGCAGCATTTTCTTGACGAACGCCTCACGCAAATCCGGCAGCTCGACGGCCTGCTTGACCGGCCGCCCATCATCGTCGCGCCCTACGACGCGGAGCTGTTCGGGCATTGGTGGTATGAAGGGCCGGAGTTCCTCGACTTCCTCGCGCGCAAACTTTGCCACGAGCAGAAAGTTCTTTCCCTCATCACGCCCGGCGAATATCTGGAGCGCCATCCGACCAATCAAATCGCCACGCCCGCCGCATCGAGCTGGGGCGAGGAAGGCTACTGGCGCGTGTGGCTGAACGAAACGAACGAGTGGATTTACCCGCACCTGCAAGTCACCCAGGAATGGATGACCGAGCTGGCGCAGATGCACCCGCAGGCGACCGGCCTGAAAGCGCGCGCCCTGAAACAGGCCGCGCGCGAACTACTGCTGGCACAGGCGAGCGACTGGCCCTTCATCCTCCGGGCCGGCACCAGCCCCGACTACGCACGCCGCCGCGTGAAAGACCACCTGCTCCGCTTCATCGAGCTGCACAAACAACTCACCACCACCCGCGTCAACGCCAAATGGCTCGCTGAAGTTGAGGCCCGCGACAATTTGTTTCCCGAGGTGGACTGGAATTACTGGAAGTGAGCTGGAGGGGATTTCCAAACAAAACTCCATTCGCGCACTCGTATCATTGAGTTTTCGCGCCATTGCTGCCAGACTTTTGAAAATGCGAATCCTCGCCCTCGATCACGGAACCAAGCGCATCGGTGTCGCGGTGAGCGATGAGACCAAGACCATCGCACAGCCGCTGGAATATATCCCCGCCGAACCGTTCGGCGGTTTTCTGGAACGCCTTAAAAAAATTCTCGCCGAAAAGGAAATCAGCCTCATTCTCATCGGCATGCCGCGCAACATGGACGGCAGCTACGGCCCCGCCACACGGAAGGTGGAAACTTTTATCGGTGTGCTCAAGACCGCCATCACCGTACCCATCAAAACGTGGGACGAACGGCTGACTTCAACAATGGCCAACCGCACGATGGTCCAAGGCAACGTGCGCCGCGACAAACGGAAGGAAAAAGTGGACGCCATGGCGGCGGCCATCCTGCTGCAAAGCTATTTGGACATGGGGCAGTGAAAAACGGCTTTAACAACGAAGGCGCAAAGACGCAAAGTTTTGACGAAACCGCCATGAATAATTTTTACTTCGCGCCTGCGCGCCTTTGTTGTTGATGAAGCTGCTCAAATTCAAACTCGTCATCGCCTACGACGGCACGGCCTACCAAGGCTGGCAGGTACAAAAGATCGGCACCGGCGTGCAGGAGAAGGTCGAAGCCGTGCTGGCGCATTATTTTCCCAGCAAGCCGCGTTTGCATAGTTCCAGTCGCACAGACACCGGAGTTCACGCGCTCGGCATGGCGGCGCATTTTGAGATTCCCAAGTTGGAGTTCAAGATGCCCACCGCCCGGCTAGCCATCGCATTAAACGCTTTTCTGCCGGACGACATCCGCGTGCTCCACGCCACACGAACGTCAAATCATTTCCATGCCCGCTTCAACGCCACTGGAAAACAATACCGCTATTTCATCTGGAATCATCCGGCGATGAATCCGCTGCTGCAAGGCCGCGCATGGCATGTCCCACGCTCGCTGGATTTCGCTGCCATGCGGCAGGCGGCGAAACATTTTGTCGGCAAACACGATTTCAAATCTTTCGCCGCCACGCACAATTACGAAATGGAAAGCACGGTGCGAACGCTGACGCGCTGCAACCTCAAAAAATCCGGGGCGAATCTCACGGTGACCATCGAGGGCGACGGTTTTCTATACAAGATGTGCCGGGGCATCGTCGGCACGCTGGCGCAGGTCGGCTTCGGCAAATTTTCGCCAAGCGACATCAAGGTGATGCTCGCCAAGACCGACCGCCGCGCCGCCGGCATGAGCGCGCCGGCGCACGGGCTGGTTTTATGGAAGGTTTTTTATTCAACGCAAAGACGCAAAGGTGCAAAGACGCAAGCCGGCAAAAAAGGCTTGGATTAAAAAATATTTTTTCCGCATCTTTGCGCCTTTGCGTTCAGAGTTTTTTAAATGAACATCGTCCTGCTGGAACCGGAGATTCCGCCGAATACGGGCAACGTGGCGCGGTTGTGCGCCGCCACGCGTTCGACGTTGCATCTCATCGAGCCGTTCGGTTTCAAGCTGGACGACGCGCAGCTCAGGCGCGCCGGCATGGATTACTGGCGGCAGGTGACTTGGCATCGCTGGAAAAACTGGAGCGCCTTCGCGGAACAGGTGCCAGCGGAAGCGCGACTGTGGTTGGTGGAATGCGGCGGCCCGAAGCCATACAGCGAGGCGAAATTTTCTGCGCAAGATTACATCGTGTTTGGTCGCGAGACAGCAGGCCTACCGAAACAATTATTGGAGCAGAACCACGAAAACTGGCTGCGGATTCCCATGTTCAACGCCAAATCACGTTCGCTGAACCTGTCGAACTGCGCGGCGCTGGTGCTGTTCGAGGCGCTACGGCAGCAGGGTTTTCCCAGCGAGATTTATTAGTTCACAATAAAGAGCCGCAGCAACACGTCCAGTGTGCCGTAAGTAACAAAGCTCAATGCCATCCGCACCGGAGGAAATTGCAGCAGCACGATGACGATGATAAAACCGAACCGCGCCAAGTTGGCGTAGGTCTCGTGGCTCATGCCGGTCGCCACGCGAAGGATGTGCGAACCATCCAGAGGCGGCACGGGAATGAGGTTAAAAAAACACAACACCAGGCTCAAGCCGGCCGCCTGCACAAAAAAATCCGCCACTGGCACGGAATGGAAAATCAGACCAGCCTTCGCCAAAGCCACCAGACCGAAGGCAAGGAGCAGATTCATTGCCGGTCCGGCCATGGTCACGAGGATGTCATCGCGCTTGGGTTGGTTCAGGTTGTAAGGATTCACCGGCACCGGCTTGGCCCAGCCGATGAGAAATTTTCCAGCGCCTGGCATGAAAATCATCAGCAGCGGCAGCAGCACCGTGCCAATCGGGTCAATGTGCACGACGGGATTCAGCGAAACACGGCCTTGCAGCCGCGCGGTGTCGTCGCCACATTTCATCGCGGTCCAAGCGTGGCCGAACTCGTGAAACGTGAGCAGCGCCACCAGCGTCAGGTATTGAATCAGGCCGTCAGCCATGTTGCTGTCCATCGGGTGAATCTAGCCGCCCCAGCCGACGCCGTCGAGACGGAAGCCAAAAGGAATTGCCGTGCGGCTTTGGTTTTGCCATCCTACAGGACGGTTAATCTGACAATTATTTTCTATTATGCCATTGCTTGAAGGAAAAACGGGGGTTGTTTTCGGTGTCGCCAACAAACGCTCCATCGCCTGGGCCATCGCGCAGGCGTGGGCCGGCGAAGGGGCGAAACTCGCCTTCACCTACCAGGGCGAGCGCGTGAAGGAAAACGTGGAGGAACTTGCCGGCACGTTCGGCGCCGACACGCTCATCCTGCCGTGCGACGTGACCAAGGACGAGGACATCGCCCGCGTGTTTGCCGAGGTGGGCGCGAGATTCGGCAAGCTGAACTTGCTCCTGCATTCTGTGGCGTTTGCGCCGAAGGCCGCACTGGAAGGCCGCTTCGTGGATACCAGCCGCGACGCCTACCTAGTCGCGCACAACGTCAGCGCGTATTCGCTCGTCGCGCTTGCCCGCGCCGCCGAACCCCTGATGACCGACGGCGGCAGCATCATGGGCATGAGTTATTTCGGCGCGGAAAAAGTCGTGCCGCATTACAATGTCATGGGCGTGGCCAAGGCGTCGCTCGAGGCCAGCACGCGCTATCTTGCCTATGATTTGGGCCCGAAAAAAATCCGCGTCAACTGCATCAGCGCCGGCCCGGTCAACACGCTCGCCGCACGAGGCATCAGCGGCTTCAGCGCGATGCTCAAAACCTACGAAGAGCGTTCGCCCTTGAAACGTAATTTGATTCCTGAAGAACTCGGTGCCACCGGCGTCTTCCTCGCCAGCGACGGCGCGGCGTGCATCACCGGCCAGGTGATTTACGTGGACGGCGGCTACTCGATCATGGGAATGTAATTCCACCGCCACTTTTCCAGCCGTGCCCGCAAGGGCACGGCTTTTTTTGCGCGCTCAAATCCGGCGACAGAGGAAAACGCCTTCTTCCGCCGAGCTAGTAATCCACCGCGCCTGAACTTCCAACCCATATTGCGCCAGAAGTTTTTCCGCGCGTTCCGGCGGGTAGCGGCAGGAAAAGAACAGCCGCAATGATTCGCCCGGGCGAAAGTCAAATTCATCAGCGGCCACCGTGACACGGCAAGCGCGCTTGAAATGGAACCGCGCCGTCACGCGCAATAATTCCGCCGTCCCCGGCTCCACCGCGAAACGTAATTCGCCATCGCCGCGCTCCACGCCAAGATCGTCCAAAAACGCCAGCAGCCAGTCGCGCGTGAGGTCGTTGTCGTATTGCGGCAAAATCCTTACCACGCCCGCGGCGTAGTCCGCACCGGGCGCGAGATTGGCGCTGAACAAGAGGAAGTCCTCCGGTCGCACCAGCGCGGCGAGTTTCGGCAAGATCTCGTCCGGTTCAAAGTTTGGAATCATGCCGAAAAAGGTGACGAGGCACGAAGCGCAAGGCGGCAGGCTGGAGGCAAAAAACACGGACAAATCTTCCGCCGTCGCCAAATCGCAGACAAACGGGAAACAGTTTTTCTCCGGCAAGGTTTTTAACGCGGCCTGCCGCGCCACGAGTACCATCGCCACGCTCACGTCGGATGGTGTGTAAAAAATCTCCCGACCACCGGCCTTCAAAAGTTCCAGCAGCCGGACATCTTTCTGCCCGCCGCCGCAACCGAGGCCGACGAGGTGAATTTGCGACGCGGAAATTTTTTCCACCGTTTCGACAAACGCACGATCGTAGGTGGCAAGGCAGTCCGGGTCGGTACGCGCCGGGGAATGCGCCTCGTGCAGCGCGAGCCATTTCCGGGTCTGCTTGAGGCTATCGTAGAGAAATTTGTGATTCACGCGCCGCGCACGGAGTGACACCAGCAGGTCGCGCCGAACGTTATCGGGGAACTGGCTGGAGTGGATAATGACGTTGACGGCGGACATTAAATCAATTTTTCAGCCGGGCGACGTAAGCGCCGTCCACACCATCGGCAAAGGGCAAGAGCTGGCGTTCGGCTTCGAGTTTTAAGGTGGGATTGGCGGCAAGGAACTGTTTCACAGTTTCGGAGTTTTCCTCCGGCTCCAGGCTGCACGTGCTGTAAACGATGACGCCGCCGGGTTTAAGTTTGGACACGGCTTGGTTGAGCAATTCCAATTGCGTTTTTTTCAGCCGGAATATTTCCTCCGGCGAAATCCGCCAGCGCAAATCCACGCGGCGGCGCATGACGCCGCTGTTGGAACACGGCGCGTCAATCAGGATGCGGTCGTAGAGCGGCACCGATTGCGGATTGAGGATGGCCGGCAGCGGCATCTGCACGTTGGCCACGCCGAGCCGGGCGCAATTCTCGCGGACGAGCTTCAAGCGGTTCGGCTCGATGTCGCTCGCGGTGATTTTGCCCTTGTTGTTCATCAACTGCGCGATGAAAGCCGTCTTGCCGCCGGGCGCGGCGCAAGTGTCGAGAATGTTTTCGCCGGCCTGTGGCGCGAGCAACACCGGCGCAAGCAAGGTGCTGGGGTCTTGCAGATAAAACCAGCCGTCGCGCAGACTGGGCAGCGAGTTCAGCGGCGGATGCGCTTTTAATTCGAAGGCAAGACTATCGCCGGTCCAGTCGTGCGTGACAAAATCGTATTCCACATTTTCCTCACGCCAGCGTTCGATGAGCTTGCCGGCGTCGGTCTTCAACGTGTTGACACGGGCGAAAGTTTTGGGCGGCGTGTTGTTCCAGGCCAACAGCTGCCGCGTTTTCTCGTCGCCAAAATTCACCCGCCACTTTTCCACGAGCCATTCGGGATGCGACCAGCCGAGCGCGGGCTGGGAGATTTTCATGTCGACGAGAATTTTTTTGATCTCGTCGGCCTCGCGCAGATAACCGCGCAATACGGCGTTGATGAAACCGGCTTGATGGCCGTAACCGGAACGTTTGGCCTGCTCGACGGTTTCATGGACGGCGGCGTGCGGTGGGATACGGTCGAGCCAGAAAATCTGGTAGAGGCCGAGGCGCAGCAGATTTTTCAGCGCCGGCCGCTGCTCGCGCGCGGGGTCGGTTTTGCGGGCGATAAGCCGGTCGAGCGTGGTCTGCCAGCGCACGACGCCGCAGACGAGTTCGTGACAAAGGCCGCGGTCGGCGGGCGAAAGGCGCGCGGCGGCAAGCGCAGTTTCGAGCAGATTTTCAGTGAATTCACCGCTGGTCAGGCGTTGCGAGAGAACTCTCGCCGCAATTTGTCTTGGATTTTGGTCGTTCAACAACTTTAATAAAGAGATACATCTTGCGCGAAGCGAGATAAAAAATTTATGAAAGCTGAATTCGAAAAATTGGCGGCGGCAGGAAAAATCGAAGGCCGACACGTGGCGGCGCTGACGCAACTGGCCGAGGCCGGCTGTTGCACACACCGGAGCTGGGGCTTCGGACGCATCAAAGCGGTGGACACGGTGTTCGCGCGCTTCACGATTGATTTCACCAACAAGGCCGGCCACACGATGGATCTGGCGTTCGCGGCGGAACAGCTCAAGCCAGTGCCGAAAGATCACATCCTCGCGCGCAAGGCGGCCGACCTCGACGCGGTGCGCCACCTCGCGGCGCACCACATCGATCTCATCAAAATCGTTTTGAACAGCTTTGGCGGCAAGGCCACGGCGGATCAAATCCAGTCCATGCTCGTGCCCGACGTGATGGCCGACGATTGGAAGAAATGGTGGGAAGTCGCGCGCCGCGAGATGAAGAAGGACGGCCATTTTGCCGTGCCCACGAAAAAGACCGAACCGATTGTCTATCAGGCACAGGAAACTTCGTTGCAAGACCGGCTGCTCGCGGATTTCCGCGCGGCGAAAGGCTTGAAGGCACGCATCCTAGTCGTGGCAGAAATGCTCAAGGTCGTTTCCGATTTGAAGGACAAGGCGGCGCTGGCGAATGAAGTTATCACAGCGCTGAACCCCGACATCATTGCTTATCAGCGCACACAAACAGCGGTGTCGCTGGAGGCGATTTTTGCGCGCGACGAATTGTGCGAGGCCACCGGCGTGCAACCCGCCGCCGGCGAAGTCACCGCCGCCCAAGTCTGGGCGCAGGAAGGCATCCGGTTCGGCCCGCTGCTCGAAGCCATTCCGGCCGCGAAACATCATCGCGCGCTAGAATCCTACAAAACGGCGAATCCCGAAAAGTGGGTGGAAACCCTGCGAAACGGGCTGAATTATGTTTCGGCGAAACTGGCGAAGGAAATCGCCGGCCTGCTCGTCCAAAACGGCCATTTGAGCCTGCTCAAGGAGACGCTCTCCAAGCTCATCAGCCAGCACACGGCCACGAGCGAGCTGCTGCTGTGGTTCGCCCGCGAACGTACGGAAGATTTTGTGGACATCCTCGGCCCGGAAGTGTTCCGCGCCATGCTCACCTCGATGGAGCGCGACCAGTTCAACGAAAAGCGCTCCAACCGCCTGCGCGATTACATTTTGGAAGACCAGGCGTTGATCGCCGAACTCACGGCGTCCGCCGACATCGAGATCATCAAGGATTTGACGCGCGCGTTGAAACTGTCGCCGGTATTTGACGACATGGACAAGCGTTCGCTGCTGGCGCGGCTCGTCAAGGCGCATCCCGCCGTGCAGTCGCTCGTCAGCGGCGAGCAGACCAAGCAGGATTCCGCGCTGCTCGTTTCCTGGGAAAGCCTCGAACGCCGCCGCAAGGAATACGAGGAGCTGGTGCAGAAAAAGATTCCTGCGAACTCCAAGGAAATCGCCATCGCCCGCAGCTACGGCGACTTGCGCGAGAACCACGAATACAAGGCCGCAAAGGAGATGCAGAAAATCCTCATGCGCCAGAAGGACGACCTCGAAGCCGCGCTCACCCGCGCCCGCGGCCAGGATTTTGCAAACGCCAAGACCGACGTCGTGGGGCCGGGCACCATCGTGGTGGCGACCGATCTTGCTACCAGCCAGTCGGAAACGTTCACAATTCTCGGCGCGTGGGATTCCGATCCCGATCATGGCGTCATCAGCTACCTGACGCCGGTCGCGATGGCGCTGGTGAACCGCAAGGTCGGCGACGAGGTGGAATTTGAACTGCACGGCAGCAAGCGCCGCCACCGCATTGAGAAAATCGAGGCTTGGAAAACGGAAGCGGCAACCGCACCCCAAAGCTGACCTAAATCCAAATCAAAACCGGAAGCAGGAAAATTTCCCGCTTCCGGTTTTTGTTTTCTGAAAGGTTCAGGCTTTGCCGCCGAAGCTCGCGAAATCGTCCGCGTCCAGCACGTCGAACCAGGTCGTGATGTCCGTGCGCTTGGGCGCGACGGCCTTGTGGATGCCGTTCAAATATTCGCGACCGTCGGGATTGTTCGGCGCGCGGTTTTCCTGCCACTGCGTCCACGCCAGAATCTCCGGCGCGGTGCGCTGGTGCTTGGCGTGCTTTTCGATCCAAGCCAGCACTTCGGTATCGCTCTTGGTCAGTTCTTTTTTCAACACCTCGGGGTCAATACCGGCGAATTCCAGAAACTGCTGGTCGAGCGGGCAGGCGTAATGGTATTCGCCGTTCTTGCCGGTTAACGCGGCGCGGCCCTTGTCCAGCATGCGCGGCAGAATCGCGTAGCCGCCAAGCCGCACGCGCGGGCTGCGCGGCGGGAATTTTGTGAGGTCAGGAGTATGGAGTGACATAATTTTATTTCGTTTTGATTGTGCGTCGCCTTTCTTCACGACGACAGTCAAGTTGCACTGAAAATGCCGAATTGCAAGCGGCTGGGAAAAATTTTAATGTTTCCGTGTGAATCACTCTGGAAAAGCCTCGAGCGCGGCGTTAAAACTGATTGGCCTGTCCGGCATCGCCGTGCTGGGCCTGCTGGCGGCGGCGTGGCTGGCGGCTAAAATCGGCACGTGCCTCCTAGCCTTAGCCGGCGTGCTAGGCGCCTTGTGGGTGCTGTTCGTAGTCTTCACTTTTTATTTTTTCCGCGATCCCGACGCCATGACGCCCTCCGCACCGAATCTGGTCATCGCCCCCGGCCACGGCAAGGTGGACACGATTGACACCACGACCGAGGATGAATTCATGGGCGGTGAATGCCAGCGCATTTCCATTTTTCTCTCGGTATTTGATGTCCATGTCCAGAACGCGCCGGTCACGGGCTGCATCGCTTTTTTCAAACACTCGCCCGGCCAATATCTGAATGCGATGCGCGCCGACTGCGCGAAGTTCAACGAAAATGTTTTGATCGGCATCGAGTCCGTCGAGCCGCGCGACCAAAAAATCGGTTTGCGCCTCATCGCCGGCCTCATCGCACGGCGTATCGTGCCGTTCGTCGCACAAAACGATCCGGTGCGCCGGGGCGAACGCATCAGCCTGATTCAATTTGGTTCGCGCGTGGACGTTTATCTGCCGAAGACGGCAAAAATCAAAATCCAGCTCGGCGACCGCGTGGTTGGCGGCCAGACGGTGCTGGCGGCATTTGACTGATTCATGGCTGAAACCCCTCAACCAAACACGCCGCCCGCCGAAAGCGGGAAGTTGAAGATTTATTTTCTGCCGAACCTCCTGACGGCGGGAAATCTTTTCTGCGGTTTCGTGGCGCTCACCCAGATTGTCGAGGCCAACCTCACGCCGAACGCCGACGGCCACGTCAACTGGATGCCCATCAAGTTCGCGCTCGCGTGCATTCTGCTCGCTTGCATCTTTGATTTGTTCGACGGCCGGGTCGCGCGCATGGGCGGACACGAAAGCCCGTTTGGCCGCGAGTTTGATTCACTGGCGGACCTGATTTCCTTCGGCGTCGCGCCGGCGTTTCTAGTACATCGCGTCGTGCTGCACAATGCCTTGCCGGACGACTACGCGGAACTCGGCTGGTTCATCGCCTCCATCTATCTCATCTGCGGCGCGTTCCGGCTGGCGCGGTTCAATTGTCTCTCAACTATGAACCTGCCGGGTGCGGGCAAGGATTTTCTCGGCTTCCCGATTCCTTCCGCCGCCGGCCTCGTCGCATCGCTGACGCTGGTGATCATCAAGCTGAACGAAAAAGAAAAAGACCTCGGCCACTGGGGCTACCTGCTGCCGGTGGTGCTGGTCTTCCTGTCGGCGATGATGGTGAGCGAGGTGCGGTATCCGAGCTTCAAGTCGCTGGGACTGCGCTCAACCACGACATTTTTGAAGCTGATCGTCGCCTGCCTGTTCGCCGGCAGCCTGCTAGTCTTGAAAGAGAAGATTTTGTATTACGTCCTGCCGCTATTCTTCACCGGCTACCTGGTTTACGGTTTTGTCCGCCCCCATATCTCGCGGGCGTGGCGCCGGGAGATCGAAGAGGACGATGACGATGCGGAGGCGGGAAGCTGACATGGCCGATGCGCATCCCATTTTGGTGGCGGCCATGGCGGGCTTTGTCTGCGCCGTGTTTTTTTCCTCACTGCCCGGTCCCATCAACCTCACCATCCTTAACGAAGGCGCCCAGCGCGGCTTCAAATGGGCGTTCTTCATCGGCCTCGGCGCGGCGGTGATGGATATCATCTATTGTTCGATTTCGTTCACGGGCATTTCGCAATTCATCGATCACGGTCTGGCCCAGACGATAATGCGGGTGATGGGATTCGTGTTCCTGCTCTTTATCGGGTTCAAATTCCTGCTGGCAAAACCGCAGCCTGATTCATCCCCCATTAATCTCGCTATTGAGAAACTGGAGGAACGCATCGAGCAAAAAATGCATCCGCACTCGGCCTTTGCCATCGGCTTCGTGCGGGTCGCAGCGAACCTCGGGGTGCTGGTTGCATGGGTGGTGCTGTCGGCCACGCTGCTGAGCACCAAGGCTTTTTTCAGCAAGGAGGAATGGGTGGACGACTCGATACCCGCCAAAGCCGCGTGTGTCAGCGGGGTCTTCACCGGGGCGATTCTCTGGTTCCTGTTTTGGAGTTTTATCGCGTCACGCGGCCACGGGAAATTCAGCGCCAAAACCCTTTTGCGCCTGCAGCAGGTCTCCGGCCTTTGCCTCATCCTCACCGCCGTCTATGAAGGCGTGCGCATCGCCCTGCATCTCGCCAAACAAAATATTTAATTTATTATGCTTAAAGCTGGAATCGTCGGATTGCCCAACGTCGGCAAATCAACCCTCTTCAACGCCGTCACCCGCACCCGCAAAGCGGAAGCGGCCAACTATCCCTTCTGCACTATTGACCCGAACGTCGGCATCGTCACCGTGCCGGACGAACGCATGTATGTCCTGCAAAAGATCGCCAAGACCGGCGTCGTCATCCCGGCCGCGGTGGAATTCGTGGACATCGCCGGCCTCGTCAAGGGCGCGTCCCAGGGCGAAGGGCTGGGCAATAAATTTCTCACGCACATCCGCGAGGTGGACGCCGTCGTGCAGGTGGTGCGCTGCTTTGAGGATGCCGACATCCATCACGTCACCGGCAGCGTGGATCCCGTGCGCGACATCGAAATCATCACCACCGAACTTGTGTTGTCGGATTTGGAAGCCGTGCAGAAACGCCTCGCCAGTGTCGCCAAGGACGCCAAGCGCGGCGACAAGGAAGCCCTCGCGCAAGAAGCGGTCCTGAAAAAAATCGAGCCTCATCTGAATGCCGGCAAGCCCGCGCTCACGCTCGCCCTCGCACCGGAGGAAAAGGCCATCTCGCGCCTGTTCTGGCTCATGACCGACAAGCCGACGATATTTGCGTGCAACGTGAAGGAAAACGACCTGGCCACCGCCGATAAAAATCCGTTCATCGTCAAAGTCCGCGAATACACCGCGCACCATTTCGCCTGCGAAGCCGTCGTCATCAGCGCGCAGATCGAGAGCGACCTCATTGATTTGACCGACGCCGAGGCGAAGGATTTTTTAAAAGAGCTGGGCGTGAGCGAATCCGGCGTGGGTGCGCTCATCCGCGCGACATATCATTTGCTCGGCCTGAGGACTTATTTCACGGCGGGCGAGAAGGAAGTCCGCGCGTGGACCATCCACAACGGCGATACCGCGCCCAAGGCCGCGGGCGTCATCCATTCCGATTTCGAGCGCGGCTTCATCAAGGCCGAGACCGTGGCCTACGAGGATTTGGTCAAATGCGGTTCCGTCGCCGCCGCGCGGGAAAAAGGTCTCTACCGGATGGAAGGCAAGGAATATGTCGTTAAAGACGGCGACGTGCTGCTCTTCAAGTTCAACGTGTGATGCGTTCGGCACTGGGTGTATTCCTCTTTTCCACCAAGACGCGCAAGGCGGTGATTAAGAACCTCACGCCGGGCGTGTTGTATTGGATTCGCGTGCAGGCGGTGGGCGGCAAAACCGGTGCCAGCGATTGGTGCCTCCCGGTTCAGTGCCGGGCGGTGTGAATGATTTACACGGCGAAAAACTTCTGGATCTCTTTGATGACTTCGCTGAAGACATCCACTCCGGCCTGAGTGTTGTAAAAATAATAACTCGCCCGGGCGCCGGCATAGGAGAAAATTGGGGCTGGCCCCTTTTGGAAATCCCGAATGAAATGATTCGGCAAACTAAAATCAAAAATGAACAAACTTTCAGCCTTCATTCTCACCATCTTTTTGCTGAGACCTTTTACGGGACTAGGTGCGGTTGATGCCACGGCACCAACCGCACCGCCGCCCGGTCAAGCTGTTGATGGACCGTTTCGGTCCACGGCCGAATCACTCAGACAATACCAGTGCCCGGATTGGTTTCGCGACGCAAAGTTTGGTATCTACTCCCATTGGGGTCCCTATTCCATCTCCGGGGGCAGTGGTAAAACCGACTGGTATTCGCGGAACATGTATTTAAAAAAACAAACCAACTATACGGAACACTTGCGCAAATTTGGCCCCGTGGACAAGTATGGCTATAAGGATCTGATCCCGCTGTTCACCGGCGAAAAATTTAACGCCGACGAATGGGTGAAGCTCTATGTGGAAGCCGGGGCCCGGTTTGCGGGACCGGTGGCCGAACATGCCGATGGCTTTTCCATGTGGGATTCCCGCCTCAATTCATGGAACGCCAAGGCGATGGGGCCGAAGCGGGATGTGGTGGGTGAGCTGGAGCAGGCGATTCGCCAGCACGGCTTGAAATTCGTGACCACCATGCACCATTCTTGGAAATGGGGCTGGTATCCGACGGACAACACCAACACGGATTGTTCCAATCCGGCTTACGCGGGACTCTACGGCTCGCCGCGCCCGCTCTCCGCCTTTGCCTTTGGGAAGGAGGAACACTTCAGCCCAACCGAGCCAAGGCCCACCGAGGCATTCATTGGGGAATGGCTGGGCAAGATTGAGGAGATGGTCGGCAAATACCACCCCGATCTGCTTTATTTCGACACCCGCTTGAAAATCATACCGGAGCAGGTCCGGCTGGAGATGGCTGCATTTTATTATAACCAAGCTACCCAAAGGCGGCAACCGGTGGTGTTGACGTATAAGTTCACCGACCTTCCGAAAGGCGACGCCACGCTAAACCTGGAACGGGCGCGCATGCCGGACATCGATCCTGACCCTTGGCTAACCAGTTCATCAATCATTCGCAACTCATGGGCCTATACCGCGAATCCTGAGTATTACTCCGCCGGTCGCCTGGTTTCGGACCTGGTGGACATTGTCAGCAAAAATGGCTGCCTGCTATTGAATGTCGCACCCGCGCCGGATGGGACAATTCCCGTGGAACAAAAGGAACGTTTACAGAGCCTGGGTGCTTGGTTGCGTCTGAATGGCGATGCCATTTATGGCACGCGCCCGTGGAAGGTCTTCGGTGAAGGCCCAACGAAAACGCTGCAAGGGGGGTTGGCCGACCTGAAGTTCAATGGATTCAGCGTGGACGACATTCGCTTCACTCGCTCCAAAGATGGCGCCATGCTCTATGCAATCGTGCTGGGACTCCCGCACCAACCTGTGCGCATCCGGTCACTCGCCAGTGAGCCGGTCGTTTCCATCAATCTGCTCGGCAGCAACGAAAAACTGGAGTGGAAGCAAGAGCCCGAAGCGCTGGTCATTGTTCCGCCAGCCAAATTGCCGTACGAGCACGCAATCGTCTTCGCCATCACATTGAAAAAAGCCGTGAATGATACGATAGCAAAGAAACCCACCTTGCAGCCGTGATCACAAATCGCCGGAATAATTTTTCCGCCACCACGCCACGACCGAGAATTACTGCGCGAAAAACTTCTGGATCTCTTTGATGACTTCGATGAAGACATCCACTTCGGCCTTGGTGTTGTAAAAATAAAAACTCGCGCGGGCGGTGGATTCCACGCCGAGCTTGTGCATGAGCGGCTGGGTGCAATGGTGTCCGCCGCGCAAGGCCACGCCGCCTTGATCCGCTAGCGTCACCACGTCGTGCGCGTGAACATCCTTCAACAGGAATGACACGAGGCCGGCGCGGTTTTGCTTCGGGCCGAAGATGCGGATGTTCTTCAGCGCGGAAAGTTTTTCCGTGGCGTAAGCCGCCAGTTCTTGGTCGTGCTTCCAGATGTTTTCGCGACCGATGGCGTCGAGATAATCCATCGCGGCGTGCAAACCAATCGGACCGGAAATGTCCGGCGTGCCGGCCTCAAACCGGTGCGGCGCGTGCTTAAACTCCGTCTTCTGGTAGCCGACGGACAAGATCATTTCGCCGCCGCCTTGATACGGGGGCATGGTTTCAAGAATTTCCGGCCGGCCCCACAACACGCCAATGCCGGTCGGCCCGCAAATCTTGTGGCCGGAGAAGGCTAAGAAGTCGCACCCGATGGCCTGAACGTCCACCGGCAGATGCCCGGCGCTTTGCGCGCCGTCCACGAGCGTGACGATGCCCAGCTTCTTCGCGCGGGCGCAAAGTTCGGCGACAGGATTCACCGTGCCCATCGAATTTGAGATGTGAACCATCGAGAGCAGCTTCACCTGGGAGGTGAGCAGCGAATCGAGCTGGGACAAATCCAACGTGCCTTCGTCGTTGGTGACGGGAATGTAGGCAATCTTCGCGCCGGTGCGCTGGGCGATCATCTGCCACGGCACAAGATTGCTGTGATGCTCCAGATCGGTGAGCAGAATCACGTCGCCGGCCTTGAGATTTTTTGCGCCCCAAGTCGCCGCGACCAAATTGATGCCTTCCGTCGTGCCGCGCGTGAAAATGATTTCATCGGCAGATTTCGCATTGATGAATTTCGCCGTGCGGGTCCGCGCCGACTCGAAAGCCGTGGTGGAGCGGTTGCTCAATTCATGGATACCGCGATGAACATTAGCGTTGTCGCACTCGTAATAATGAACCAGCGCGTCGATCACGGAGCGCGGCTTTTGCGAGGTGGCAGCGTTGTCGAGGTAAACCAGCGGCTTACCGTGGACTTGCTGATTGAGAATCGGAAAGTCCGCGCGGAGTTTGGCCCAGTCAATCATGGATTTTACAGCAGTCCCAGTTGCAGTTTCGCCGCCTCGGTCATCATGCCCTGGTTCCACGGCGGGTCCCAGACCAACTCGACGTTCGCCTCGTCAATCGGCTCGAGAGAAACAAGCTTGTTTTGGACATCCTGCGCGAGCACGGGACCCATGCCGCAGCCGGGCGCGGTCAAAGTCATTTTCACGTCGGCCTTGAAATTTTCCGCGCCGATGGGCGTAAGATGGCAGTCGTAAATCAGGCCGAGATCCACGATGTTCACGGGAATCTCCGGGTCGTAGCACGTCTTGAGCGCCTCCCAGACTTTTTTCTCAAGCTCCTCCTGCGTCATCGGGCCGTTGGCGGTCGCCGGCGCGGGCGCGGGCGCCATCGGCGCATCCAAACCCAGCGCGTCAGCGTCCTTCGACTCGATGCGAAACATGTTGCCATTGACGACCACGGTAAAGGTGCCGCCGAGTGATTGTGTGATGTGCGCGGTCTCGCCTTTTTGCAGCGTCACCTTGGTGCCGATGGGAACCACGGAGGCTTCGACATCGCGCGTCAATATTTTAGGTTCGGAACTCATAAACAAATCATCTTCGCTGTGGTGACGGCCAAAATCAAATCAGGTCTGCTCGTTCTCCGTACTGACCGGCTGGCCTTCGCCCTTGAGCGCGCCGATGAGCGCGTGCCACGCGAGAATCGCACACTTCACGCGGGCCGGATATTTGTAAACGCCCGCAAACACCGCGAGCTTGCCCACGTCGCCCTCGGCCTTGCCGGTGGTAACCAGTTCGCGAACGCGTTCAAACATTTTCCCGGCCTCTTGCTTGGTCTTGCCTTTGACATTTTCCGTGAGCAGAGAAGCGGACGCTTTGGAAATACAACAGCCAGAACCGACAAAGCTGGCATCCTTGATAATGTCGCCGTCGAGCGCAAGGAACAGTTTCAGGTTGTCGCCGCACAACGGATTGAAGCCTTGTGCCGAGCAGGAGCACTGCGGCAATTCGTGGAAATTGCGCGGCTTCTTGCAGTGGTCAAGAATGACCTGCTGATAAAGGTCGTTGATGTCGTCGAACATGTCTCGATTTTGCCACAGCTCCGCCAGGCCGCAGAGCGAAATTATTTACCAGCAAGGTTATGACTGCTTTCCAGCCGGTCCCACACGAGCTTGTCGAGCACTTCGCGCGCCGGCTCACAACGGATGCGCTCGATGATTTCGCCGGCGAAGGCGTGAATCAGCATGCGACGGGCCGTGTCCTCGCTCATGCCGCGCGAACGCAGGTAAAAAATGCTCTCGGCGTTCAACTGGCCGATAGTCGCGCCGTGCGTGCATTTCACGTCGTCGGCATAAATTTCCAGCTGCGGCTTGGTGTCCGCAGTCGCGTCATCAGAGAGCAGCAGATTTTTGTTCGTCTGCTTGGCATCCGTCTTCTGTGCGATTTCGCGAACGAGGATGCGTCCATGAAAAACGCCCTTCGATTTGTCGTCGAGAATGCCGTTGAAATACTCGTGGCTCGCGCAATGCGGTTCGGCGTGCTCGACGATCATGTGGTGATCGGCCAGCTGTTCGTCCTTGGTCAGGTAAAGCCCATTGAGAATGCACTCCAGACCTTCCCCCGCGAGCTTCGTGCGGATATTATTACGCGAAAGCTTGGCGCCCAGCGCGAACGAATGGACGTTCACTTTGCTAGTGCGGCCAAATTCACCAGCAATGGTGGCGATGTGAAATGCGCCCGCCGACTCGTCCTGAACCTTGACGTGCTCCACCTTCGCGTTTTCGCCCGCAACCAACTCCGTCACCGCGTTCGTGAGGTGGGCCACGTTGCCGTTGCTGAGGTAGCTTTCAACAATGGTTACCTGACTGTTCGCCCCGGCGATGATGAGATTACGCGGCTGGATCGTTTCACCGTTTTGTTTAGCGGAAGAAATGTAAATCAACTGAACCGGCTCGGCGACTTCCACGCCCGGCGGCACAAAGATAAGCGCGCCGTCGGTGAAGAGCGCCTGGTTCAACGCGGCGAACGAATTACCCGCCAAGCAGGCATACCGGCCGAGGTGTTTTTCTAAGAGCGCGGCATCCTTCGCCAGGGCGGCGGCGAGACTCTCGATGCGCACGCCGCCAGCCACCGGCTTGACGCTGGAAAGTTTAGCCGAGAAAAAGCCGTTCACAAACACCAGCCGCAAACCCGGCAGGCCGGCAAAGACGGATTCGTTGAGAATCCGGCTTTCCGCACCGTTGACGGCCACCGGGCCGGCGAGCTTAAAATTCAGCTTGGCGATGGGCGCAAGGTTGGTAAAGCGCCAATCCTCATCATGGAGCGTCGGAAATCCCTGTTGGGCAAAGCTGGCCATGCCGGCCTGACGCACGGGCAGGAGCCACTTGGGCTGGGCGGCGACAGCCAGCTGTGTAAACTGGGCAACCAGCAATTCCGTTCCTTTGTGGGCTTTGGGCATCATGTTTAGAATGATTCTAATTATAAATTGATCACTAATGTCCCATTTCCGCGCCGGTTACGCAATTGAAAACCGCACCGGAAATCGGTCGTGCGAAGGCCACGAAGGTACGAAGCTTCAATACAACGGTCGGAAGAAGCTAGCTTTCATTCGCCGACTTCACAGCCTTCGCGCGAAATACATTTTGCGTTCACGCGTTTGAATGGCATTTTGTCCGCCATGCTTTCGCAAGATGACATCAAACACACGCTGGCCGCCGTCAAATATCCCGGCTTCTCGCGCGACATCGTTTCCTTCGGCCTCGTCAAAGAGATTTCCGCCGCCAACGGCGCGGTCAGCGTGACACTGCAATTAACCTCGCCGAATCCTGACGCCGCGCAGCAGATCAAAATGGACGCCGAGCGCATCCTGAAAAATCTTCCAGGTGTCAACCAGGTCCACGTCGAGGTCCGCCAGCCGTCTGCCGGCCAGACCGCGACCGGCAACGCCTTTGCCAGCCAGACGAAAGTTCCCGGTGTAAAACGCATCGTCGCCATTGCCAGCGGCAAGGGCGGCGTCGGCAAATCCACGTGCGCCGCGAACCTCGCCTGCGCGCTCACGCACCTCGGCGCGAAAGTCGGCCTGCTGGATTGCGACATTTACGGACCTAGCATTCCACTAATGATGGGCGTTCATGAACGCCCCACGGTCAGCACCACTGAACAGCTCGTGCCACTAGTCGCCCACCGCGTGAAGGTGATGAGCATCGGCCTGCTGCTCAATGACGACCAGCCGGTGATCTGGCGCGGACCGATGATTACAAAGACCATCAACCAATTTCTCCTCGCCGTCGAATGGGGCAACCTGGATTTCCTGCTCGTGGATCTGCCACCGGGCACCGGTGACGCGCAGCTTTCGCTCTGCCAGACCGTGCCGCTGGACGGCGGCGTCATCATCAGCACGCCGCAGGAAGCGTCGCTCGGCGTGGTGCGCAAGGGCATCGCGATGTTCCGCAAGGTGAACGTGCCCATCCTCGGCATTGTGGAAAACATGAGCTACTTCACCACCCCGAATGGCGACCGGGTGGAAATTTTCGGCCACGGCGGCGGCCAGGAAGAAGCTGCGCGTCAGAATGCTCCGTTCCTAGGTGAAGTACCGATTTTCACCGAAATCCGCGAAGCCGGCGACCGCGGCATGCCAGTGGTCGTTTCCGCGCCAAACCATGCTGCCGGCAAAGCGTTCATTCACATCGCGGAAATCCTGATGAAAAATTTGAAATGAATTTGAAACATGCTTCGGCCCAAGATTTTATTTGCCAGAACAGACATGAGGATTTAGTGTAGTCGTCACAGTGACTAATATAATGTCGAACGCTGCAAAAGACACATCGTCGGCGAACGATTTGCTAAAAAGCTCTTCGCTTTACCGCGAATTTCAGGCCGAGCGCGAGGAAATCCTCAGGCACAAGTGGATTGAATCCGAAAAGGCCGGTCATGATATTGGTTTTGAGCGCGCCCTCACGGATTGGATCATCAGGCACCGCGCCAGTTGGCGTAAATCCCGGCAGAGCAGTACGAATTAAATCCGTTCCTTTAACGCCACCCAGCGAGGCGGCAAAGGACAAATGAAAACAAACAAGAAACCGCGAACCAGCCCCGGCCAACGGGATTTGTTTGCGGTTTTATTTTTCCCCAATGCCTGAACCAACCATCATACTAGACGCCACCGCCATCCAACGCGCGCTCACCCGCATCGCCCATGAGATTGCCGAGCGCAATGAAGCCTACACCGAAGTTGTACTCATCGGGATTCCGGTGGGCGGCGACCACCTCGCGGCACGGCTCGCCAAGATTCTTTCCGGCATCTGGAACCATGCCGTGCCGATCGGTATTCTTGACGTGACAATGCACCGCGACGACCTCGACAGCCGCGCCGCTCCAACGATGCATCCGACGGACATCCCATTCGACGTCAACGGTAAAACCGTAGTGCTGGTAGATGACGTGCTGTTCAGCGGCCGTACTACGCGCGCCGCGATGGACGCGCTAAACGATTACGGCCGGCCAAAGAAAATCCAGCTGGCAGTGCTGATTGACCGCGGCCACCGCGATTTGCCAATCAAGGCGGATTTCATTGGAAAAAATGTCCCGACGGCGCTCGATGAAAAAATTTCCCTGCGCCTGACCGAAGCCGATGCAGCGCAGGACGAAGTAATCCTGAAAAAAACTTAACCGCGAACCCATATGAGCTGGCACCGTAAACACCTGCTGGACATCGAATCGCTCACAGCAGAGGAAATTTTAACCGTGCTCGACACCGCGCGCAGCTTTAAGGCAGTCGGCAAACGCGCCATCAAAAAAGTTCCAGCCCTGCGCGGCAAGACTGTCGTCAACCTCTTCGTCGAACCATCCACACGGACCCGAACCAGTTTTGAACTCGCCGCCATCCGATTGAGCGCCGACGTCATCAATTTCACCACCGAGGCCTCGTCGCTCAAGAAAGGGGAGACCCTCAAGGACACCGCGCGCAACCTGGAGGCGCTCAACTCCGACTTTATCATTATCCGCCACAGTGCCAGCGGGGCGCCGCATTTTCTCTCGCGCGTGCTCGACGCACACGTCATTAATGCCGGCGACGGCGCGCACGAGCATCCCACGCAGGCATTGCTCGACGCCTTTACCATCCGCGAGAAAAAAGGCCGCATTGCCGGGCTGAACGTCACCATCCTCGGCGACATCCTTTACAGCCGCGTGGCGCGCTCGGACATCTGGGCGCTGACCAAACTCGGCGCGAAGGTGACGCTCTGCGGCCCGTCCACGCTGGTGCCTAAGACCTTTGAAAAAATTGGCTGTCGCGTGACACACGACGTGGACGAAGCCATCGGCGACGCGGACATCATTAATCTTCTCCGCATCCAACACGAGCGCCAGCGCAAGACAATGTTCCCGAGCATTGGCGAATACACACAGCTTTTCGGCCTGAACAAGGCGCGACTCGCCAAGATTAAGCCGGACGCAATTATCATGCATCCCGGCCCAATCAACCGCGGAGTGGAAATAGACAGCGAACTTGCGGACAGCAACCGCTCGGTGATTCTAGAACAGGTCACAAACGGCCTCGCCGTGCGCATGGCAGTTCTGTTTTTGATGAACGGAGGGAAAATCCCCCCAGAAACAGCGGCCTGAACATCCGAAACCGACCAACGCCATTATTCCACCGCCGGATCAAGCCTATTGTCCAGCACGAGGTACTTGCGGACGTAGTCGTAGACCGCATTTTCCAATGAGGTAACCGGCGCGGCGTAGCCTGCGCCGCGCAGCCGCAGCAGATTTGCCTGGGTGAAATACTGATACTTGTCGCGAATGGCCTCCGGCATCTCGATGAACTTGATGCTCGGCTTCTTTTTCAGCGCGTTGAAAACGGCGTTTGACAAATCAATCCACGTCCGCGCCTGGCCGGAGCCGATATTGAAAAGGCCGTTCGCGCGCGGCGTCGCAGCAAGGTGCAGAGCCATCGCCACGCAGTCCTTAACGTAAAGAAAGTCACGCTTTTGTTCACCGTCCTTGAAATCCTTGCGGTAGCTTTCAAACAACTTAATAACGCCCTTGCCCTGCACCTGCGCGAAACTTTTGTGGACGAGCGAGCGCATGTCGCCCTTGTGATCCTCATTCGGACCGAAGACGTTGAAAAACTTCAGGCCGCAAACCTTGTTCAGGAAGCCGGTGCGCTTGGCATGCAAATCAAAAAGCTGTTTCGAGTAACCATACATGTTCAGCGGACGCAGAGCGTCGAGCTTGGATTCGTCATCCTCCATGCCCGCCGAGCCATCGCCATAAGTCGCAGCGGACGATGCATAGACAAAGCGCACCTTGTTTGCCAGCGACCAATTCACGAGGTCTTTCGTAAACTCGAAATTGTTTTTGACAAGAAACGTCGCGTCCTTTTCCGTCGTGGCCGAGCATGCACCCATGTGGAGAACCAGATCAAATTTTCCCAACGCGCCGCTTTGCAGCCGCGGCAGCAAGTCGGCGGCCTCAACGTAATCCGCGAAACGCAGCGGTGTGAGGTTACGCCATTTTTCGTTGGTGCCGAGGATGTCGCAAACGACGATACTGTCGCATCCGCGCCGATTCAGCGCCCAGACCAATGCGCTGCCGATGAAGCCCGCGCCGCCGGTGACCAAGACCCGTGAATCAGAAAAATCGTTCGGTTTCATTTGAAAATCACTTCGTTGCTGCCCACGCAAGACCATCGGCGCCCTTGCCGGCGGTAATCGGTTTTTCAACCGTGAATTGTTTAAGATTAATGACAGTTACCAATCCGCTCGCGCTACAGGAAACGTAGGCGAACGCGCCGTCGGGTCGGATCAAAACTTCTTGCGGCGTTTTTGGTGTATCAAGGACATGTGCGATTTTCATTGTTTGCAAATCCACGATGCCGACCTGGCTAAGGCCAGTCATAGCGACGACGAGCCAGTGTCCATCCGGCGTAACCGCAGTGCCGTAGCCGATGCCGGGCAGTTTAATCCAGCGGGCTACCGCCATTTTTTTGGTATCAATTACGGCCAGTTGCGGCTTCGTCTGGTCAGCGGTGAAAACCCACTTATCATCCGGCGAAATGGAAATACGCTGAATCGTTTGGCAGATAGGAATGATTTTGCTCACCGCCATCTTTTTCAAATCCAGCACAGATACTGTTCCCGGTGCGACATTCGCGGTATAGCCGGTTTTGCCGTCGCTGCTGATAACGAGCATGTGCGATTCCGACTGGCCAGTAGGAATCGATCCGATGAGCTTGAATGTTTTCGGGTCAATGACGGCGATGGAATCGTCCAGTTCGCTGGTAACATAGATCAATTTATTTTTCGGCCCGATGGCGGCGCAATGCGGACGAACACCTTGGCCAAAATCCACCGTTGCAACCACGGCCTGTTTTTTCAAATCAATAACACGGATGAGGCTACCATCCGTGCCTGTGCGTCCAACGCCAGCGTTTCCGTATATCGGTACGAACGCAAGCCGCCCATCCGCCGAAGCCACGACTTCATGTCCCGTGACGCCATCTTCCGGCACGGCGGCCAGTTGCACACCAGTGACGGGATTAATGATTGATAGCGTGCGGTCTCCTTTGTTGGCGACGAGAAGCAGGTCGCTGGAATTTTGCGAATACGTCGCAATCGCAACAATTGCGATCAAGGCGGTGACCAGAAAAAACCTCTTTGAATTCATAATTACCAGCCAAGGACGTGGGCAAAAATCAGTGGCGCAACAATTGTGGCGTCGGATTCAACGATGTATTTCGGGGTCTTCACGCCCAGCTTGCCCCAGGTGATTTTTTCATTCGGCACCGCACCGCTGTAGCTGCCATAGCTCGTGGTCGAATCGCTAATCTGGCAAAAGTATCCCCAAAGCGGCACGCCGGTTCGGCCCAAATCCTGATGCAGCATCGGCACCACGCAAATCGGAAAATCGCCCGCGATGCCGCCGCCGATTTGGAACATGCCGAGCGGACTTCCCTTGGTCGTGCGCGTGTAGAAATCCGCAAGCCACGTCATATATTCGATGCCGGTGCGGACGGTGTGGACATTGTTCACGTCGCCGCGAATCACGGCGGCGGCATACATGTTGCCGAGCGTGGCGTCTTCCCAGCCGGGCACCACGATGGGCAGATTTTTTTTCGCCGCGGCGAGCATCCACGAATCTTTCGGATCAATCTGGTAATATTTTTCGTATCTGCCGCTCAACAGAACTTGATAAAAATATTCGTGCGGAAAAAAGCGTTCACCTTTTTTGTCCGCGGCGGTCCAGACTTCGAGCATGGCTTTTTCCATGCGGCGCATGGCTTCGCCTTCGGGAATGCACGTATCCGTCACGCGGTTCATGTGGCGATTAAGCAGCGCCTGTTCGTCCGCAGCGGTCAACATCCGGTAATGCGGCACGCGCTCGTAATAATCGTGGGCGACCAGATTGAAAACGTCTTCCTCCAGATTGGCACCGGTGCAGGTAATGAGATGCACCTTGTCCTGACGGATCATTTCCGCGAGCGATAGGCCGAGTTCGGCGGTGCTCATCGCGCCGCCGAGCGTAATCATCATGCGTCCGCCTTTGTCTAGATGTGCGACATAGCCTTTGGCAGCATCCACCAGCGAAGCGGCGTTGAAATGCCGGTAATGATGCTGGATGAACCGGGAAATCGGCCCACCTGCGAGATTGGTCGGCTTTTTCTTGGGCATGATGATAATTCGGCTGCGATTACAATACGCCGCAGCCCACCATTTGCCAATTAAAATCAGGGTTTTCCACCGTTCACAAGCATTTGAATTTGGTTGGCAAGGTCAGCGGCCTTGGTCTTGGACTCGGCAAGCGGCAAGCCAGGCTTGGCACCGGGACCGCCGGCCACGCCGGGGCGTTTGTGACCAATTTGCGTCATCCAAGAGTTGAATAACAGCACCATCCGGTCATGAACCAGCTTGCGGATTTCCGCACCGTGCGCGGGAAATAAATTTTCGGCGGCGGTCACGTCGTCCAACTTCGCACCGAAGGTGTGTGCAAGGATTTCGCGCGCCATCAGCCAGTGGCCCTCGCGGCCCGGATGCACGCCATCCTTGGCGAATTGAAACGCCGGATCTTTCGCGCGGCCGGCATCAAGCGCCTGGCGCATCGGCGTATGGATGTCCACCAAGTCCCAGCCGGCGGCGCGCTTTGTCAACAGCCACGTTGTGTAACGCGCGAGGTTTTCATCGTGAAATTTCTTCATCGCATTGCCCTTGGCATCCTCCACCGGCGGCGTGCAGATTACCACGCGTTTCACCCCGGCCTGGAGCGCGATCTCGCGCAAATGCGTGACGGCGGCGGCAAAGCGCTTCGTTCCCGATTCGTCCGGCGGGAGGCTGCCACCGTCGTTCATGCCATAGCAGGCGAACAACAAATCCGGCTTGGTCGCTGCAAGCGCCCGCGCCAACCGCTCACTGATAAATGGCCGACCAAAGCCATGCGCCTTCAAATGCCCCGCGTTTTCCTCCGGCGAGAGGTCGGACGCCGTTTCGCTGCCGAGACCGAGATTCAACACTTCCACCTGAATACCGTGGGCAAGCAGCCAGCATTCAACATCGGTGACGTAATCGCCGCCCTGCGTGATGCTGTCGCCAAGGAAAACGATCCGGTGGACGCCGCGTAGCATTTCCGCCGCCTGGGGTGGAACCGCCACGCTGACTTCCACCGCGAGAACATAACTATTGAACGGCAAGAGCAGCGCAAGCGCGAGGGTTCCGAGCAAAGAGATAAAATTCGTCAATTTCATAAGAATAATGAGGAAATCATGCCGTTGCCGGCGACAAATTGAAAGAAAAGCCGCTGCGAATTTTAACAGCAGTGGAAGCGTCTTTGAAGACCACAACCGGACTTACTTTACTGATTCACGTGAACCACGACCGCCGGCGGAAAACCATTGAAATACGTTGAGGACGCGTGGCTGTAGGCACCGATATGTTCGCTGTAAAGCAGGTCGCCGATTTCAAGATTTTCGGGGAGGTTTTCTGCCATTGAAACCACATCCAACGCGTCGCACGTCGGGCCAAACACGGAGCAGATTTGCGCCGGACCATGCTTGAACGCCTTGAGGTGGTAATGGCAATGATCAAAGATAACGCCGGAAAAAGTGTGATACACGCCGTCGTTGATGTAATAACAAAGTTTACCGTCGCGAACGGCCTTGCCGACGATTTTGGCAACGGCGGCGCCGGCGGTCGCGCAGAAGAAACGGCCCGGTTCGGCGAGGATCTGCACGTCCTTCGGAAACAGCCGGTCCAGTTCACGGTTGATGACTTTTGCCAATTCGCGGAACGGCTTGACGCTCGCGTCATAGGGCGCGGGAAAGCCGCCACCAATGTCGAGCAGGTTCATCTCGGTGTAGCCACGGTCGCACGCCTCCTTGTAAATGTTTGCGGAAAGATTGATGGCTTGAACGTAATTCTCAAAATTTGTCGTCTGGCTGCCAACGTGAAAACTCAAGCCCTCGACGGTGAGACCGAGCCGGTCGGCTTCGAGAATCATGTCCACGGCCTCGCCAGGTGACGCGCCGAATTTTGAAGACAACTCCACCATCGCGCCGGTGTTGGCGACTTTCAAACGCAGCACTAGCCCAGCCTGCGGGGCGTGCTTCTTGATTTTTTTTATCTCCTCAAAATTATCGAATGTGACGAGCGGCTTGTATTGGTTCAGCTCACGCAGCGTCTCAATCGGCTTGATGGGATTGGCGTAAATGATCTTGTCCCAAATCCAATCCTGCCGTTCCTTCGCAGACAGGCGCTTGATGTTTTGATAGACGTTCTCGAACTCCGGCATCGAGGCAACGTCAAAGCTCGCCCCCGCCTCGTAAAAAGTTTTGACAATGGCGGGATCCGAATTCGCCTTCACCGCGTAGTAAGCCTGGATGCGCGGCAGGTATTTTTTGAACATCGCGTAATTGGCGCGAAGTTCGTCGTGGTCAACCACGAACAGCGGTGTGCCGTGTTTGGCGGCAAGCTTTTTGAGCGCGGCGGTTGAAATCATTTTCAGGCAATATTTGAAACCAAGAAGTTTTTGAACTGCCACGGATCCTTCTGGTCGAGATCCGCCTTGACGTAGCCATTGAAGGCGTCCACCTGATGCTTGAGCGGCGTCCAGTCCGACGGCTTGGAAATCCACTTGCCGAGATACGGCTTGGCAATTTTCAAAATGAAGTCGTGCGGCAGTTCATCCGGCACCACCACGCCACGTTCGGGATTTTCAATCATCCACATCACGGCACCGACGACGGAAATGGCCACCTGCATCGTCGTGGCGTTTTGATGCGGCACGAGGCGACGGGATTCCTCGATGCTCAAGTCGCTGCCCACCCACCAGGAATTATAGCCGTGGCCCATCAGCAACGCGCCAAGAATGTCCGAGCCGCTGGTGATTTCGTCGTTCAAGATGCGCGCTTTGGGCTGTAGTTGGTAATCGTAGCCGCGCAGTTCGTTGAGGGAGGCAATGGCGACGTCCGCCGGACAATAAGCATAATGAACGGTCGGGCGATACTGCGCCTTCCCATTTTTCCAAACCGTGAGTTTGTCGGAAATCGTGAACGCCTCGCCATGGCGCACCACCATGCCATGAATGCAATAATCCGGCACCCAGGAGCGCACCCAGGTGTTCATGCCCATGCGGGCGAGGCAAATTTGGTTGCGCGGACCCTCCTTGTGTTCGAAGGCGTGCGCGGGCAGTTCTTTTTCGTGCGTGCCCCAGCCCATCTCGGAGGTTGTCGTGCCTTCCTCGCGGAAGCCTTCGACGCTCCAAGTGTTGGTGAATTCGTCAACTTGTTTCGGAATGTTCGTGACCTGCGTGTCGCGTTCGCTGCAATGAATCACCTTCACGCCGAGCTTCTGCGCGAGAAAATTAAACTTCAGGTCGAGAATGAGCTGCTGAATTTCTTCTGCCGCCTTGCCGGTGACTTTTTTATCTTTGATGGAACGGCGGCCGATATCAATCAAACCTTGCTTGGTGAAATGCGAAATCAGGCCGGGATTCGCACCATGCTCCAGCACCGCCGTCGGACCGGGCTTGGCCCATTTGACGATCATCTTCCGCAAATTCATATGCCGCCAGTAAAGCGTCATTTTCTGCGGCGAAGCGCCCTTGGAATTTTCATACGGGTCCCACAGTTCGACCGAGGTGTTGATGTAAAGCACGCCGTGGTCGTGGCACCATTGAAGGATTTCGGCGGCATCAATGTTCCACGCCAAATCAATCAGGACGTCGCCGCACGAAAGATATTCGCCGAGCAGCGCACCCAAATTTTCGCGGGTAACGCGCTTGCGGGCAAATTTCACGCCGCGCTTGATCCACGGAGCAAGCGCCGCCTTGCGGTCCTCGAAATCCATGATCGTAATGTTTTGGGCCGGCGTTTTGATGTGCTTGACGAGAATCGGCAAGGCGCATTGCGCGACGGCGCCGTAGCCGACAAACAGGATTTTGTTTTTAAATGGCAGCATGGTAAAAAAAATTGACGCGCCACTGTGTCGAAATTTTTTTGGGGTTACAAGAATTTAATCAGAAACCGGCGGCCGCAGTTGCCCCGGCAGACGGAACCAGAAACCACAGATGCCACCGCCAAAAAAAACTCATTGCACCGCCAGCAAGTTGGGCTGCGCCAGCGAAAGATTACCGCTGCCATTGCCCTCGAAGCGGGCGCGAATGATGACGTTGTTCGTGCAGGTCGCGTTGTTCACGCGAAACGCGGCGCCGCCGCAGTTCATGGCGATGAGGTTGGTGAAGGCGTTATCGACGCACTCCGTTTTCGGCGCGGGAGCCCAGCCAGTCGCCGTCTGCGTCTCCGAATGCGCCATGAATACGCCGAAGTGATGGCTGCCGTGGATGGCAATGTTGTGAAATTTATTCTCGCGGCTCGAACGCATGAAGATGCCGAGGTCGTTACCGATCAGACAGGCATTGCTGATGACATTGTGGTTGAACGCCAGGTCGAGCGAGATGCCCGCGCCAGGATTATTGTGCAGATTGAGACCGGTGAAAATGCTATCCTCGGTCAGGTAACAGGCGAGGCCATCGAACTCGTTGTCGAACGATTCAAAAAATTTGACCGTCAACCGGCGGACACCGAGCGTGGTGACGAGTCCGCCCGACCGGCAGCGAGCAATGATGACATTTTCCACATTGCAGTTTTCCAGCAATTGCGCGGTGATGCCATTGTTGCGAATTTCCGAACCTTCCCCCTGCTCGCGCCAGAGTTCGCGCTGCTGACGACTGCGATTTCCATCAATAAAAAATCCGGCCACCTTCAGATGCCGGATGATTCGCGTCGGATTGTTGAGAGGTTCACCCATGATAATCACAGGACAGTTGGCATTCTCCGCCAAGTGTAAGATAGTCTCCCCACCCGAACCGCGCAGCGTCTGGTGATCGCGTTGCAGGACGATGGGTTTGCCAATCTCGTATCTCCCCGGCGCCAGCACCACCTCGCCGCCAGCAGCGGGCAAAGATTCCAGCGCAGCCTGAATTGCCGTTTCCGAGGCTCCCGCGCTCAAATTAATCACCACCGGTCCAGCGACCGGAGTTTGCGGGACGGACAAGGCGAGCAGCGGTAGAAGAAAAACCCAACTCAACCCGGCTTTTTTCTCCGTCGCGCTGGCACCGGCCGTCTGATTGAAGTTCGTTTTCATAACCAACGAGACTTTGCGGTCAATCAGCTTGCTTCGACCCAATGTCGCCCTTTTCAGAATTTCGTCCAGTAAAAAAATAAGATTTCTTCAGAAAACTTTTCCGGCGCCTAATCGTCGATTTTCCGCCCGAACACGGCGGGCAAAAGCGTTTCGGTGTTTCCCTGAATCAACGTAACAGCTATCCTCCACACGCCGCTATGGAAACAATTTCCGCCACCACGCCCGCGCAATCCGGCTATACCATGCCCGCCGAATGGGCGCCGCACGCCGCGACGTGGCTCACCTGGCCGCACAATGCCGGCGACTGGCCGGAAAAATTTGAAATGATCCCGTGGATTTATGGCGAAATGGTTCGAAATATTTCCACCGGTGAAAAAATCTTCCTGATCGTCCGGCATAAAAAAGATGTGGACTCCGCCATCCACATTTTTCAACACGTGGGCGTGAACCTACGGAAAATTCAATTTGTCACCCACCCGACGAATCGCGGCTGGACGCGCGACACCGGACCGATTTTTATCAGAAAATCAGAAAGCGGAAGGCGGAAAACAGCCATTGTTCATTTTCATTTCAACGGCTGGGCGAAATACAAAAACTGGCACAGAGACACCAAGGTTCCCGAAACTGCGGCCAAGTTGCTCGGCAAAAAACTGTTCCACGCCGGCTTCGGCGGCAAGGCCTTCATTATCGAAGGCGGCGGTATTGAGGTGAACGGCCGCGGCACGCTACTGTCCACCGAGCAATGTTATCTCGACCCAGAAGTTCAAGTGCGCAACCCCGGCCTCGGAAAAAGGGACATCGAGGACACGCTGCAGCATTATCTCGGTGTGAAAAATATTTTCTGGCTTGCCAAAGGCCCGGCTGGCGACGACACGCATGGCCACATTGACGACATCTGCCGCTTTGTAAACGCCAAAACATTAGTGCTCGTGAAGGAAAAAAATCACAAGGATGAAAATTACCGGCCCCTCGCGGAAAATTGGGACCGCATCAAGGATTTGCGGCTGGAAGACGGCAGCAAGCCAGAAGTGATCGCACTGCCAATGCCGTCACCGCTCTATTTCAACGGCGTGCGGCTGCCGGCGAGCTACGCAAATTTTTACATCTGCAACGCCGGCGTCATCGTCCCGACGTTCAACGATCCAAACGACCGCACCGCGCTCGGCATTTTGGGCGAGCTGTTTCGCGACCGGCCAGTGATCGGCATTCATGCGGTGGATTTGGTCTGGGGCCTCGGCTCGCTGCACTGTCTGACCCAGCAGCAGCCCGTTTGATGCGGCTTCAAATCGAGTGAAGCCGCCAGCCTTTTGCCGGCAGAGCCTCAATCAACAGTTTTCAGACCTGAATCGGCAGAATCAGCATGGCGCGACCGTTGTGGTAGAGCCGGCGTTGCAGTTCAAACACGGTGTGGTTGTGTAGCCAGCGCGCGACCATGCTCTCGTCCTTGAACACGAGCTGTCCGGCGAAGAACTGCGCCTGCGGAAATTTCACCGCGATGACATCGCACAACTTGGCCGCCTCCTCCACGATGTCCGTGCCCAGCGCGATATGCGCCTCGGAGTAATAACCCCGCTTGCTCATGTAGGCGACAAACCGCCGGGCTTCGTTCTGCGAGTGTTCACGCAGGTTTTCCACCTCGTCGGCACCCTTGAAATTTCCGGCGTCCAGCACGCCTACCTGCACGAAAACGAAATTCTCATAAACCTTCGGAAACATCCGCACGACGGCCAGCAGCGTGTGCAGGCCGAGACCGTTGAAACCGTTGACGAGGAAGACGGCGGTGCGGGCGGTGAGGTCGCACGGCGGTGGAGTTTTTTCCACAACGATGGCGTCGTCGGACATGGCGGCGGCGACGAGTTCGTTTAGGCGGTGGAGCTTTTTCTGGGTTTGCTGGTAATGGCGTTTCACCCAGAACGAGATGCCGACCAGCGCGCCGGTTACGAGCAACGTGGCCCAGCCGCCTTCGTCAAATTTCACCACGCAGAGCAACGCGAGGATACCGCCGGTGAGCAGCAGGCCGAGGCCGTTGATGGATATTTTCCTTCTCCACTCAGCGTGCGTGGCGCGCACCTGCCACCAGTGCCGCACCATGCCGAGTTGCGAAAGGCTAAAGGTGATAAAAACGTTGATGCTGTAAAGCACCACCATGACGTTGACCGCCGCCGAAGTGGACAACACTATAACCAGCGCCGCAAGACCCATCATCAGCACGCCGTTCTGCGTGACGAGGCGGTCGCTCAAGGTGGCGAACCGCGTCGGCATCCAGCGGTCCACCGCCATGTTGGCCAGAACGCGCGGCCCACCGACAAAGCCGGTTTGCGCGGCGATGACCAGCAGCGCTGCCGAGGAACCCATAGCAGCAATGACAAAAGATTTTGAAATAAGCAGCGGCCAGCCGGCGGTGATTTTTTCAAACAGGATGGCGTTCAGCGTTTTTCCGTCCACATGCTCAACGTGATACAACAGATACGCCAGCAGCAGTCCGCCGACGACGAGTGACAGCGACACCGCCATGTAAAGCATCGTGCGTTTGCCGGTCTGCACGCGCGGTTCGCGCAAGGTGTTGACGGCGTTGCTGACCGCCTCGATGCCAGTGTAGGTGCCCGCACCGAGGCCGTAGGCGCGCAGCATCACGGCCAGCATGCCGATAAGCCCGACCTCGGCGGAACCGGACCGAACATCCGACGCCACGCCGTGCGCGATTTGCGGCAGGTCTCCAAAATGAGCGGAAATCGCATAGATAATTCCAAACGTATATGTGCCGACAAAGACAAAAAACACCGGCACCCACAGCACGACCGACTCTTTCACGCCGCGCAGGTTAAGCAGCGTGAGGAAAACCACAGCACCGGCGGAGAAGGCGACCTTGTAACTCGCATAATGAGCTGGCAGCATGCTAAAAATCGCATCCGCGCCACTGGCCACGCTCAACGCGATGGTCAGCACATAATCACCCAGCAGCGCCGCGCCAGACACCACACCGGCGGTGGGTGAGAGCAGTTTACTGGCGACGAGATAACCGCCGCCACCCGTCGGGAAGAGCTCGATGATCTGTGAATAGCTCGCGCAGATGACCACAATCGTCAAGATGGACGCCAGCGCCACGAACAGGCTCAAGTAAGTGTGGCTTTTCAGCGCAAGGAATGCCGCCTCCGGGCCATAGCATGAAGATGACAAACCGTCCGCGCCGAGGCCAACCCACGCCAGCAGCGCCACAAGCGACATATTGTGGAAGACGTTTTTGTCCGAAAAATTTCGTGCCCGACCGATTAGCAAATTTTTGAAAGCACCAAAAACGTTCATAAGATTTCTTCTGACGCGGTAATTCAAACAAATTTACCGCGCTATTTCACGTTTTAAAACCGCCGGCTCGTTCTGCTGAATCGCTTCCGCAAATCGTGCGACCAACGCCTGCGGCTCGTCGGTACCGAGCGCGAAGCGTTTGCCGCCGCGCAGGGTGACGGCCACGGCGTCAAAGCCGGACACGTTATAAAGCCAGCCCGTACGCGGACTCCAGTGGATGCCCCAGCTCGGCCCAGTCCGCACCGGTTCGGCAGAAACAATTTCATTCAGCGAAACGCTTTTGCGGATCAATCCCGGCCCGAAGCGCCAGCGCAGTTTGCGGTCACTGATTTCAATGGTAAGCGAATGAAACACCCAGGCACACACCAACAGAATAGGCACGGCAAGCCAGAGCGACTTGATCGTGCCGATGGCGGATCCCAGTCCAATAAAAACCACCGCTAGACCGAGTGTCACGGCGAGAATCAGCGTGCCGCGCTGTGTATGCTTGTAGCTGCCGGCGAAATTATTCGATGTCATAACCCATTTTATCTTACTGCCCTTCGCGCCGGTCCTTTTTGCCGGCACAATCAGGCAATGAATTTAACCGGGGTGACCGTGGTTTCCTGCAACCGCAGGAGCTAGAGGATCGCCCTTCCAATTGCCGACGAGGTTAGCTGGCGGGCTTGGCATTGAAAGCAGCCTTGCAACCGATTGCCCGGCTGCTTTCGCCCCATCCCATTGTTGGGAATTTGGTTCCCCCGCAGCCGGCTTCAGGAAGGAAACCAACTTTAGGCTGCAACGCCCAGAGTCAACCACATCCGCCGCCTTATGTCAATTTGACGGCAAACCCGGTGCTTCCCGTGTAAAAATCTGCCGAATGACATCTTCAATCGGCACTTCCTGAATATCAATGTCGCTTACCGGGAAATCATCCAGCAATGCCTTGCACGTTGGAATTACACGGTCGCGTTTCACTTTAAATTTAATAGCATCCGAAGTTTTGGACACGACTTCACCGTAGCGCAAAAGACTTTCCGCTGGAAAACCTTCCGCTTTTTCGCATTGGATTGTGACCAACTTAAAATCAGCAAACTGATCCACAATTTCGTCAAGCCGGCCGTCGAAAAACAATTTGCCGTGGTCGATAATGATGACGCGCTCACACAATTCCTGAATGTCTGCCATGTAATGACTCGTGAGCAGAATGGTCGTTTTTTGTTCCGCGTTATGTTGGCGGATGAAGTCGCGGACCGTTTTCTGCGATGTCACGTCCAAGCCGATGGTTGGCTCATCCAGAAGCAAAACCTTCGGCTGGTGCAGCAGCGACGCAATGAGTTCCATCTTCATACGCTCGCCGAGCGAAAGTTCGCGAACGCTAACGTTCAATTTGTCTTTCACACCAAGCAGTTCGGTCATCTCCCCGACCGTTTTTTCAAAACGATACCGGGGGATGCCATAAATTTTTGCGTTCAGCTCGAGCGATTCACGCGCGGGCAAATCCCACCAGAGCTGATTTTTCTGACCGAGCACGAGGGCGAATTCCCGACGGTAATCGTTTTGGCGTTCCCACGGCGTGTGGCCGAGCACCTTCGCCAAACCACTCGTGGGATACAACAATCCGGCAAGTATTTTAAGCGTGGTGGTTTTGCCCGCGCCGTTGGGACCGAGAAAGCCGACGAGTTCACCGGGTTCGATTTTGAAGCTGACGTCATTGACGGCGAGCGTCCGTTCATATTGCCGGTGGAAGATACCTTTGACCGCACCGATAACGCCTGGTTTTTTTTTATAGGTGTGGAAAGCTTTACTAAGGTGGCTGGCTTCGATGGCGGGCATGAATTTTTAAAGTATTGATCTTAATTTTAAGTTGCCCAAGAAATAGGCATTAAAACTTAAAATTCAAAACTAAAAAATTTCAGCGCATCAGCTGCTTTTCCAGATGGTTAACTCGCTGCCGAACATTGGAGTCAACTTCCATGCGATCCTTGACGAGGCGACAGGCGTGCAACACCGTGCCGTGGTCACGTCCGCCGAAGGCTTCGCCGATGGCGTTGAGCGAACTTTCGGTCATCTGGCGGGACAAATACATAGCTATCTGGCGCGGAAAGGCGATGTTTTCTGGTCGGCGTTTGCTGGTCATGTCGGCCAGCCGGATGTCAAAGTGCTCAGCCACCTTTTTCTGGATGACTTCAATGCTGATGGTCTGCCGGCCTTCTTCGTGCAAAATCTCACGAAGCAAGCCCTCAACAACTTCAATGGTCAATTTCTTTCCCGTCAACGAAGCAAACGAGGCAACGCGGATCAGAGCGCCTTCGAGCCGGCGAATGTTGGTGCGAATGCGCGTGGCCAGAAAATTAATGATTTCGTCCGGCAAGGTCACGTTCATCAGCTGTTCTTTTTTCTTGAGAATAGCCAATCGCGTCTCCACGTCTGGTGCCTGCACATCGGCTGTTTGCCCCCATTCAAAGCGGGAAACCAAACGTTGTTCTACCCCCTGAATTTCGCTGGGCGCGCGGTCGCAGGTAAGCGCAATTTGTTTGCCCGCCTCCTTCAAAGCGTTGAAGGTATGGAAAAATTCCTCCTGAATGCGTTCTTTGCCCGCAAAGAACTGCACATCATCAATCAACAATACATCCGTTTGCCGGTATTTTTTCCGGAACGCCACCAGCTTGTTGTTTTGGAGCGCCTCAATGTATTCGTTGGTGAACTTCTCGGATGAGACATATGCCACCCGCGCGCTCTTTTTGCTGGAGACGACCTGCTGACCGATGGCTTGCAACAAATGGGTCTTCCCCAAGCCGACCCCACCGTAAAGAAATAGCGGGTTGTAGGCCCGTCCAGGGCTTTCCGCCACAGCCTTGGCGGCGGCATAGGCAAAATTATTATTATCACCGACAACAAAAGTTTCAAACGTGTTGTTCGGATTAAAGCGTAATTCGCCATTGACGGCAGGGCGTTCGCGCGACGGTTCGCTGGTTTTAGTTTTGGCCGAAGCTGCAACTGGCGAGAGATCTGACCGCGGCGATAATCCGTCTTCGATCACTTTAAATTTCACCAGCAACTTGCAGCCAGCCGCTACGGCCACGGCATCCTGCAACAGGCCAATGTAATTATCCTTGAGCCAGACCTCGCAAAAATCATTAGGCACTTCCACCGTGATATGCTGGCCATCCAGAGCACAGGCGCGCAACGGCGCAAACCACATGTTGAAAGTGTCCCGACTCAACTTGACGCGGAGATGCTCCTGCGCCGCGTTCCAAATTTTTTCCACTGAAATCTGCATGATTTGCCGTTAATACCCGTTTTTTAGTGTTTTATTCACTCTGCCTGCCGTCCAACTTTTTTCACATCAATTTTCGGCCAGTCAACCGCGTGGCAACTGGTGATTCAAGCAAAAACATCAACTGTTTAAAGCAAACTATTTTTTAGCCTGCAGAGAAAATATTTTAAGTCGCTGAAAACAAACGCATTACAAACCATTTAAAAACTTCAAACCTACATTCTACAAGGCTTTAATAAATCGCATCACGTGAGTTCCGAACAACCCCACCGTTTTTAGGATATTGCTCGCCGACTTACGAGGACAACATATTAACTCTTATTCGCGAGTTATTCACAATCCAAAAAAGTCCAATAAAAACAACTAGTTCAGATAAATTTCAGTTAAAAAATCTGGCAAATAGCTTTATGGCATCACCGTTTTGACGATTCCCTCCAATATGAAGCGCCATTAAATTTGAAATCCACCGCTTACCATGACGCCAAATGCTAAAGCATAAAAAACCCTCAACTTATCAGCACCGCATTATTGAATAGATATGCTTATACTTATCAAGTTTGATTGACAACAATTAGCGAGCATGATTTAATTACCACAGTTGCAGGCGCGGTAATTCGCAGACCTCAATTTGATCTTTGAATTTTATACAATTTCGGTTCCGGCCGAGTGCAGCCGGAACGCGAGTTCTCCGTAACCTTACGTTGTGCTCATTCTGAATTCCCCGGACCTTTCGGCCACCCTCTGGCTGTCTGGTCCGGTTTTTTCTTTTAGGTGGAATGCTTCGGCTTCATTTCAATTTTCCGCCGTGACACGGTTTTTCGCCGCTGTTACCGTTCCCCTTCAATTTTGCAATGGAATACAAAGACACCTTGAATCTGCCGCGCACGGACTTCGCCATGAAGGCCGACCTCGTAACGCGCGAACCGGAGCGCCTAAAAAAGTGGGAAACCGCAAAACTTTACGAGAAAACCCAGGCGTCCCGCGCGTCCGCCGAAAAATATGTCCTGCACGATGGCCCGCCGTTCGCCAATGGCGATGTCCATGTCGGTACGGCGCTAAACAAGATTCTCAAGGACATCATCGTCAAATACAAAACACTCCGTGGTTTTAGTGCGCCCTATATTCCTGGGTGGGATTGTCACGGTCTGCCCATTGAATTCAAAGTTTCCCAAGACATGCGCAAGGCCGGAGACACGTCTGCCGATGCTGCCACCATTCGCAAAGCTTGTGAAGTTTACGCTCGTAAATACATTGATATTCAGCGTGGACAGTTCAAACGCCTCGGCGTCCTCGGCGATTGGGAAAAACCCTATCTCACACTCAACAAGGAATACGAGGCGGATGAACTGCGTTTGTTCGCGGACATCGTCGCGAAAGGTTTTGTTTATCGCGGCAAAAAACCGGTGTATTGGAGCATTCCCTGCCGCACAGCGCTGGCGGAAGCGGAAGTAGAATACGCCGACCACCTCAGCCAGAGCGTATTTGTGAAATTCCCCGTCCTCGGGCAACCGAAAACGTTCATCGTCATCTGGACGACCACGCCATGGACCTTGCCGGCGAACCTCGCCGTGGCTTACAACGAAAAACTTCAATACGTCCAAGCCAAGGTTGGCGAAGAGAACTACATCGTGTTCCGCGGGCTGCTGCCCGCCGTGGCCGAAAAGTGCGGCTGGGCAAATTTTACCGAAACGCCTTTTCCAATCGAGCAGTTGGTGGCCATGCAGTATCAACATCCGTTTTGCAATCGCACCGGCAAGGCGTTTGCCGCCGAATTTGTCACCAGTGACACCGGCACAGGCTTCGTTCACATCGCACCCGGCCACGGTCTGGACGACTACAATCTCGGACGCGAAAACGGCCTGCCGATTTATTCGCCCGTCAACGACGACGGTGCGCTCGCGCATTCCGGCGAATTGCCCGTCGAACAGCAGATGCCCGCCGAGCTAGTCGGCAAATCCATACTGGAAAAACACGGCAAAAGCGACGCCAACGAAGCTGTGCTGCACGAACTCCGCGTCCGCCACGCGCTGCTCCATCAGGAAAATTACCATCACAGCTACCCTCATTGCTGGCGCAGCAAGACGCCCATCATCTTCCGCGCGATGGACCAGTGGTTCATCAAGATTGACCACGACAAGTTTCGCGAAAAGGCCGTCGCCGAGATTGACCGCGTGAAGTGGATTCCCGACTGGGGCATCAACCGCATCAAGGGTGCGGTGCAATCACGCCCCGACTGGTGCATCAGCCGCCAGCGCACCTGGGGCGTGCCGATTCCGGCGTTCTACGACGCGAAAGGTGAACCCATTCTCGACGCGCAAATCGTCCGCAATGCGGCCGATCTCATTGAGAAACACGGCTCCAACGTCTGGTTCGAGAAATCTGCCGTCGAACTTTGGGCGCTGGTGAAGCCGGTGAACTGGGCCGCTGCCGAAGCCGTCGCCAAATCCAGCGACACGCTGGATGTGTGGATTGATTCCGGCAGTTCCTCGCGCGCCGTGTTGAAACAACGGAAGGAATTGCAGCACGCTGGCAAAACCGGCGACGAAGTTTGGCAGGCCGACGTTTATCTCGAAGGCTCCGACCAGCATCGCGGGTGGTTTCAATCCTCGCTGCTGCTCTCGCTCGCCGGCAATGGCGCGGCGCCGTTCAAGACCGTGTTGACGCACGGTTTCATGGTGGACGCCGACCGGGAAAAGATTTCCAAGAGCAAGCAGGGCGGTTACGAGAAGCCGCAGACCGCCGAGGCCTACGTCAAAAAATACGGCGCGGACGTCGTGCGGCTGTGGGTGGCGTCGCAGGATTACCGCAGCGACATCGTGGTGAGCGAGGAACGCATCAACAAGGTCGGCGAGACCTATCGCGGCATCCGCAACGCGCTGCGCTACCAGCTCTCGAACCTCTACGATTTTGACCCTACCACGCAAACTGTGGCCGACGACAAGCTGACCGGTCTTGACCGCTGGATATTCGGCGAATTCGCGAAGCTCGAGGCCGAAGTCCTCGCCGCCTATGACCAATACGAATTCCACGTCGTCTATCAGAAGCTCAGCCAATTCATCGCCGTGGAACTCTCGTCGGTCTATCACGACGTCATCAAGGACCGGCTCTACACCGATGCCGCAAACTCCCCGCGCCGCCGCTCCACTCAAACTGCTCTCCACCGTCTCGTGACAGGTTTGTGCCAGATGCTTGCGCCGATCCTGGCCTTCACCGCCGACGAAGCGTGGGAATTCATTCCCGGCAAACCGACCGGCTCGGTGCATGAAAGCGAATTTCAGCCGAAACCGTTCCCGCGCCCGGCCACCGAAGGCGAGGCTTGGAAAAGTCTGTTTGTGCTGCGCGAACTGGCGTTTCCCGAACTGGAAAAAGCGCGGCAGGCGAAACACATCGGCAAATCGCTCGAGGCAAAGCTCACGATCAACGGCTCCGGACCGCTGCTGGAGGACGCTCAAGCCAGACTCGAATCTCTGCGCGAGCTGTTCAACGTCTCTCAGGTACAGCTGGTGGAAGAAGCCGGCGCCGTGGTAACGGCGGCGGTCTCCAAGGCCGACGGCCTGAAATGCGAGCGCTGCTGGCATTGGGAGTCGGACATCGGCCAGAACTCCACGCATCCGACCCTTTGCGGCCGCTGCGTGGAAGCAGTATTACAATTCTAGGCGTAAGCAGCGCTATCTTCTGCCGCCCCGCCGGGACTCAATTTCTTTTTTCAATCCAAACCCGGAGCTGATGCTGCGGCCTATTGTTAACCCGTTATTTTCTCCGTCGGACCCTAAATTTTCACCTTCCGAGGTGTTATTTTCAGGAGTTAAACGGCGTTTGACCGGCTGTTTTTCAGTGAGTTGCCGGTTTATATTAGCGGTTTTGGCCTTAGTGACTTCGGCGGCGGTCACGGTGTTGTTTTGCAGTTGCCTCGAACGCGTGGGGGGTTAACTTGTCGGATATCAAATGAAAACTTTTCTCGTGGCGGCGGCGGTGGCAATGGCTTGGCTCCGCGCTTCGGCGCAGGTGGACCTGGAACTGGTGACGGATCAGGATCAGTTTCTCCCCAGCGAATCCATGCCGATGGCGGTAAAAATCACCAACCGCTCCGGCCAGCGGCTGCATTTCGGCGCGGAGGCGAACTGGCTCACCTTCAACGTCGAATCGCTGGAGGGCGGCGTGGTCATCAAAAAGGCGGAGGTGCCGGTGACGGGCGAGTTCGATCTGGAATCGTCGCAGATGGGGACGAAACGCGTGGATTTGCAGCCGTATTTCGTGCTGAACCGGCAGGGCCGCTACAAAGTCACCGCCACGCTGCGCATCAAGGACTGGTCGGCGCAGATGGCGAGTGCGCCGAAAAATTTCGACGTGATCAGCGGCGCGTATTTGTGGTCGCAGGAGTTCGGCGTGCCCGAGGCCACGAACGCCTCGCCGGAAGTGCGCAAATACACCTTGGAACAGGCCAATTACCTGCGCTCGCAACTACAGCTTTATGTGAAGGTGAGCGACCCCGCAGAGGCGCGGGTTTATAAAGTGACGGCACTTGGGCCGATGGTGTCGTTCAGCCAGACCGAGGCGCAGGTGGATCGCGCGAGCCAGTTGCACGTGCTCTGGCAGGCGGGCGCACATATGTTCATCTATTGCCTCATCAGCCCGAACGGCACGGTGCTGAAGCGCGAAAACTACGATTGCTTCGCCTCCCGCCCGCGGCTGACCGTCAGCGATAGCGGATTTGTGTCCGTGACCGGCGGCACCCGCCGGCTGAAACCGGTGGAATTCCCCGTGGTGCGGCCGCCCAATGAGCTGCCCCCGCCGACCAAGTGAACCGCCCTGCCCCGCCATGGGTACGGTTTAATTTGCTTTCGTGGGTCGGCAACGTCTGTTAGAAAAACGTCGTGCGCAAAATTCTATTCATTTTAAGCCTGTGGTTTACCGCCGCCGGCGGGATGGTCGGCGCGGAAAATGTGATTTTGACGGATGGTGTGACATTGTCCGGCGAAATCGTCCACGCCGATGAGAACGGACTGATGCTTCGCCTGCCTAGCGACGTCTACAAAGCCACAAATCTGGCCTGGCTACAGTTCTCCCCAGCCACATTGAAGGAACTGGCCGACAATCCGAAAACCAAAATTTACGCCACGCCGTTCCTCGCGCCGACCAACGCGCCGGAAATAAAAATCAATCCTGTCACCCGGCTGACACAACCGGAGCATCTCTCACTGTTCGGCGGCTTGGCCGGCTCCTCCGTGGGGTTATTCATCCTGCTGGTGCTTTACGCGGCGAACCTATATGCCGGCTACGAAGTGGCAGTGATGCGCGACCGACCCATCGCCCTCGTGGTGGGACTGTCGGCGGTTCTGCCGGTGATCGGGCCAATTGTTTTTCTGGCACTGCCGGCAAAAATGGAAAGCCCCGAAGATGTAACCGACGACGAAAACAATCCCGTGAAGGAACCGAATCTGCCGGAGGAAATCCAGATCGGTGAATCCTCGTGGAAACATGCAGAAAAACCGCATGCCGAGCCGCAGATTTTTACACGGGGCAAATACACCTTCAACAAACGGTTTATCGAGACGAGATTCGCGGCCTTCACCGGCGAAGCGGTGGCCAGAACGGAGGGGATTTTTACGATGGAAGTAGCCACCGCCCAAGAACGCCTTATCGTTTTGAACATCCTACAAATCTCTCCAGAAGAGGCGGTTTTTCAAACCCTCCAGCGCGGGCAGGTGATCATGCCGCTCACTGACATCCAGGAAATCAAACTCATTCCGAAAAACGCATAACGCCTCAAATTTCGCAGACTGTTTGCCGCATGGATAAATTGAAAATCATCTTCATGGGCACGGCGGAATTGTCCTGTGCCGGCCTGGAAAAACTGGCTTGCGATGAGAGATTTTCCGTCATCGCCGTCGTTACCCAACCGGACAAACCCAAGGGCCGCGAGCTTCACCTCACGCCGACGCCGGTCAAAATTCTCGCGCAAAAATTGAAGCTGCCGGTGCTCCAGCCGCTCAAGGCGCGCGATGAATATTTCATCGCCGAACTGCGCGGACTAATACCGGATTTGATTGTCGTCATTGCCTACGGCCAGATTCTACCGTCGGCAATCCTGGACCTGCCGACACACGGCTGCCTCAACCTCCACACTTCTCTGCTGCCAAAATATCGCGGTGCCGCGCCCATCCAGCGGGCCATTGCCGCCGGCGAGCCGGAAACCGGCGTAACCGTGATGAAGATGGATGCCGGTCTCGACACCGGACCGATGGTGGCCACACGCCGAACGCCGATTTTGCCAGAGGACAATTCCCAAACATTGCACGACCGGCTCGCCCGGCTCGGGGCGGAGTTGCTCGTGGAAACCATTCCGGCCTACGTTGCCAAAACTATTTTGCCACAACCGCAACCGGCGGAAGGTTCCAGCTACGCCACAAAAATCAAAAAAGAGGACGGGAAAATTGACTGGCTACTGCCGGCAGAAACCATCCTGAACCGCCTGCGCGCTTTCACGCCGTGGCCCGGCGCGTTCACGTTTCTAAAAACGGAATCCAAGCCGCAGTTGCTGAAAATCTGGAAAGCGGAATGGGTCAACCAGACCGGCACCGCGGGTACCATTCTGAAGGCGGACAAGCACAGTCTGGTCATCGCTTGCGGACGGGACGCGCTACGGATTTTGGAATTGCAGCGCGAAGGCGGCAGGCAGATGACCGCGGAGCATTTTCTGGCCGGTTTCCAACTCAAGCCCGGTGCAACTTTTCAGGGGTAAGGACTTGACGTCCGCCCGCCAGCATTTTTTAGAAAACCGCGTGCGTCGACAAGCGTCAGTTAGTATATTGCGCCCGTTCGCTTTTTAAATAATGAATCCAACCACCAACCCAGCCCAGCCGGCGGTGGCACCGGTCACCGCCAAACGCACCGATCTCGAAATCAAGGATGCTCAACTGATTTTTGAATCCATCTGGCGGGAACTGGAGGCTGAATTAGGCCGGGAGCAAATGCGCTTTCCGAAGGAAATCATTCTACTTGGCGGCGCGCCCGGTGCCGGCAAAGGCACCAACACCGCTTTCATCGCCAAGGTGCGCGGGCTGACCTGCCGACCGATTGTAATCAGTTCGCTGCTCAATTCGCCCGAAGCCCGGGCCTTAAAGGATGCCGGTAACATGGTCGGCGACCGGGATGTCGTCAGCCTGTTGCTGCGCGAATTGCTGCGTGAAGAATATCAGGATGGGGTTATTCTTGATGGTTTTCCGCGCACCCGCGTTCAGGTCGAGTGCTTGAAGCTGTTGGTGGACAAGATGCACGCCCTGCGTCATGAATTTTACAGCACGCCTTTAAGCATTCACTTCCGGCAGCCCACGATTCACATCATGGTGCTCTTTGTGGATGAAAAGGAATCCGTGGCCCGCCAGCTCAAACGCGGACGTGAAACCAAAGCAATCATCGAGGCATCGGCGCGCTCGGGAAGCCACCAGCGACCGGAAGACCGGCCGACTGACCACGATGAATCACTCGCCCGCCGGCGTTATCGGGTATTCAAGGAACAAACCTGGGAAGCCCTCCAGTCACTGAAGGAAATATATCATTACCATTTCATCAATGCGCAAGGCCCCATTGATGAAGTGGAAAAAAACATCCTAAGCGAGCTGGAATACCAAAGCACACTCGAACTGGATTCACGCACCGTGGACCGTCTGCGCGGCGTGCCGGTGGCCAGCCAGATTGTCATCCATGCCCGGCAGGAGATGGTCAAACGGCTCGACATTTACGAACTCGAACATGGTCCGTTGTTTGCCAAAGTGGTTGCATTTATCGAGGAAAAAATCATCCCCGTCGTTCTGTGCCATGCGATTTCCGGCAGTGCACACATCAACACTGAAGACAAGTTGCTGGATGACCCTCTGGCGCTGGCCATGCTGATTGATGTGTTTTCCGAACGCGGTTATCACGCCGCCGTGGACATCCACCGGATTGAATTCCCGGATTACATCGAGCTCACGACCGGCAAAGTGATCTCCCGCACCAAAAAAGTGTTTCGGATTGAAATTCGTTTTAAGGGTTCAGAAATCAGGCGCGGTTGAAGGTTCGATAGTAAAACATTTGTTTCTTACCCGTGAATTATTCATCCTTGTCCGGTATGTATTCGCCGACACTTGATGAATTTCAGAAACTCGCAACGCAGGGAAACTTGATTCCCGTTGCGCGCCGCATCCTGGCCGACCTGGAAACGCCGCTCTCGGCATACCGTAAAATCCGCGGCCAGGGCGAATCGTTTCTCTTTGAATCCGTCGAAGGCGGCGAACACGTTGGACGCTACTCCTTCGTCGGCTGCAATCCGCGCGCCGTAATCCGGCAGGATGGCCAGCACGTCCAGATGTTTGAGAATGGCCGCGTCACGGAAACCGCAATGGTCGGACGCGACGTGAAGGATGGCCTTGAAGTGGTCGAACGCGTGATGAAAAAATATCGCGCAGTGGCCACGCCGGGCCTACCACGCTTCACGGGCGGTGCCATCGGCTTCATCGGCTATGAATTCATCCATGACGTGGAACCAACCGTGCCGCGTCCGCCACAGGACGAATTGAAGACGCCGGTCATGTATTTTCTCATCGCCGACCAGTTGCTCACGTTCGACCGAGCACAACAGACCATCACGATTCTGGTGAACGCCGTTTTGGACAACGCGGAATCGCCCACCGACGCTTACGAAAACGCGACCAGCGAAATTGACCGCCTCGTCTCGTTGCTCGAACAGCCGAACGAACACCAGTCGGTGACGCTGCCGGACGAAGTTGAACCGCTGGCTTTTGAGTCAAACCAGTCAAAGGAAAATTTTATTGCAAACGTCGAGGCGTCAAAAAAATTCATCACCAGCGGCGACATCATCCAAATTGTCGGTTCGCAGCGGTTTTCCGCGCCGGTCACAGCGTCGCCTATAAACATTTACCGGGCGATGCGCAGCATCAATCCGTCGCCTTATATGTTTTTGCTGGAGTTGGACGGCTTCGCACTCGTCGGCGCATCGCCGGAGCTGCACGTCCGCTGCGAAGAAGGCAAGGTGGAAATCCGACCCATCGCCGGCACACGCCGACGCGGCAAAAACGAGGAGGAAGATTTGGTGCTCGAAAAAGAGTTGCTCGCCGATCCGAAGGAACGCGCCGAGCATGTCATGCTTGTTGACCTCGCGCGCAACGATATCGGCCGCGTCTGCGATTTCGGCAGTGTGGAGGTAAAGGACATGATGACCGTGGAGCGTTACAGCCACGTCATGCACATTGTCTCGCAGGTGGAAGGCAAACTTTCCAAGGAAAAATCGACTTACGATTTGATGCGCGCGACGTTTCCCGCCGGCACGGTCAGCGGTGCCCCAAAAATCCGTGCAATGCAAATCATCTCCGAACTCGAACGGACCACACGCGGCACTTACGCGGGCTGCGTCGGTTATTTTTCCTTCAACGGCAACCTCGACACCTGCATCACCATCCGCACCGCGCTGGTGAAGGACAGCAAGGCATACGTCCAGGCCGGCGGCGGCTGGGTGAACGACTCCACACCGGAAGGCGAGTTCCAAGAGACGGTCAACAAATCCATGGCGATGCGGAAAGCCATCGCGATGGCGGAGAATTTTTCCAAGGCGTGAATTCACCCGCTGAAATCAACATCCCTGGAAATGCCGCCTGCAAAATCTGCGGGAGCTTTGAGACAGAGGAATTCACCGGCAAATTCCTCTGTGCCGATGGCATTGCGCTCGCCGGCTGCGGCTGCACGGGTCATGGCGGCGGGAACAAAGATTAATTAAGTTTCCTTTGCCAAAACAGCGGGGTTTGTTAGGGTTGCAGTGAGGCGAAAAACTCATGAGACGCATTGGCTTCATCGCGGTTTGGACATTGCTTCTCGGCGTGACAGTTCACGCCGCGCAGGTCGGGCTGATCAAAATTAACGGTGCCATTGGCCCGGCCACGGCCAGCTTTATCAGCCGCGCGCTGGAAACCGCCGCGGCACAAAACGACGAATGCCTCGTCATCCAGCTTGACACGCCCGGCGGCCTGCTAGATTCCACGGAACAAATCGTCCAAAAGATATATGACGCCAATATTTTCACGGTGGTTTACGTCTCGCCAGCACCGGCGCGGGCCGGCAGTGCCGGGGTTTTCATCACGATGGCGGCAGACGTAGCGGCGATGGCACCGCACACACGCATCGGCGCGGCACATCCGGTGGAGCTTGGCGCTAGTGGTCAGGCGGAAAAGACCGACGACACGATGACCAAAAAAATCGAGAATGACACCGCCGCGTTCGCGAAATCCATCGCCGACAAGCGGCATCGGAATGTGGAATGGGCTGTGGCCTCCGTTCGCGCCAGCGAATCCATCACCGCCGAGGAGGCGCTGGATAAAAATGTCGTGGATTTGATCGCCGCCGACTTGCCAGATTTGCTTAAACAGGTTGACGGTCACGTCTGCGACGAAAGAACACTACACACCGCAAACGCCACCATTGTCGAGATTCCGATGCTGACGTGGGAACGCTTCGCGCAGATTTTCCTGCGGCCGGAAGTGATGTTCATCCTGATGCTGATGGTGATTTACGGCTTCATCGGCGAATTGAGCAGTCCCGGCGCGATTCTGCCGGGCGTAATCGGCGCGATTGCGCTGGTACTGGTACTTTATATGTCGGCGATTTTGCCGGTAAACATCGCGGGCCTGCTGCTTATCGGGCTGGCGTTGCTACTGTTCATCGCGGACGTATTCGCCTCGACACACGGTATTTTGACAGCCGGCGGTATTATAGCGTTTTTCCTAGGTGCGCTGATGCTGTTCAACCACGGCGGTTCCGGCCACCGACTGTCGCTCGCATGGATTCTGCCGGCGACGGCGGGGACAGCGGGCTTTTTCATTTTTATCGTGGGCAAAGGCATCGGCGCTCAGTTTAAACCGGTGCTGACCGGCACCGGCACAATGATTGGAAAATCCGTAAACGCGCTATCGCGGATTGATTCGGCAGGTGGCAGAGTATTTATTGAAGGCGAAATCTGGAACGCGGTGAGCGCGACGCCGGTGGAAGCCAGCCAGCCGGTGGAAGTCACCGCTGTCGAGGGATTGACTTTGAAAGTGAAACCAAAAAACTAAAACTATGAACGAACTCATCGGGCTTATTCTCCGCGGCGGCATCATTTCAATCGTCGCCATCACCATCATCGTCGTAATCTTCATCCTGCCGCAGGCCATCCGTATCCTGCGCGAATACGAGCGCGGCGTCATTTTCCGGCTCGGCAAATTGCAGGGAGCAAAAGGGCCGGGGCTGATTTTCCTAATCCCGATCGTGGACAAAATGGTGAAAATGGATCTGCGCGTGGTAACGATTGACGTACCCAAGCAAGAAATCATGACCAAGGACAACGTACCAGCCACGGTGGATGCAGTGATTTATTTCCGCGTCGTGGACCCGAACGCAGCGGTAGTAAAGGTGGAAAATTTCTGGAAAGCGACCTCGCTCATCGGCCAGACGACCTTGCGCAGCGTCCTTGGCCAGTCGGCGCTGGACGAACTGCTGTCACAGCGCGATGTCATCAATCAGAAATTGCAGGAGATCATTGACAAGCAGACCGAGCCGTGGGGTATCAAGGTCACGGCGGTCGAGGTGAAAGAAGTATCGCTGCCGGATAGCATGAAACGTGCGATGGCCAAGCAGGCCGAGGCCGAACGCGAACGCCGAGCAAAAGTCGTTAACGCCGAAGGCGAATTTCAGGCCGCCGAGAAAATGTGCCAAGCCGCCGGCCTGATCGCGAAAGAGCCGATTGCGCTGCAACTGCGCTATCTCCAAACCATGCGCGAAATGGCGAGCGAACACAACACGACAACGTTCCTGCCGCTGCCGATTGACTTGTTCAGCGCGTTTTTGAAAAAATAGGGCATGCCGCTTTACGAATACGAACTCTGCGAGGGCGAGTGCAAGGTGTGCGGCGGGACGTTCACGCTGAACCGTCCGCTGTCTGCGCCGCCGTTGACAAAATGCCCAGCCTGCAAAAAGCCAGTGCGCAAGATCATTTCCGCCTTCACCACGCCGCACAAGCTCAAGCCGCTGTCAGTCACGGATGCGAAGAAGGCGGGTTTTCAGGTTTACAAGCGCCTCGGCAAAGGGGAATACGAGCGGCAGTAATACTGTGGCCGGGAGCAGGAACACCAAAACCAGCAACTGGCCGACGGCAAATTCTGTTTGAATTCATTTTTGACGGGTGCTGGCTAATGAACTAGCGTGTCACGCTGAAATGACTTTTTGCCCGCCCAATTTGAAGTCGTGGCTGTTCATCGCCTTCTTGGCGGCGGCGGTGGTATTTGACACAGGGGCGCAACAGGCGATAATTTTTTCCAAGCCGGCGAATGATGTGGCGGAAAAAGCCAATGCCTTCATGCCGCCCACGTCGCAGCGTCACGGCGGAGCCAGTTCTTACAACGCGCCAGCATCCATTTTCGGTAAGCCGTCAGCCAGTTCGTATGACATCCTGCCGGGTTCGCCCGCGCCGGCCATTTCCCCTGAAACAGCGATCCGCTGGCGAAAAGCCCTCGATGCCAAAAAAAACTGGACGTTGTTAACGCCGGAGGAAATTCTAGGCGTGCCCACGCCGGAAAAATTACTGGGCCTGCCTAATCCAAAAATTGATGAAAAGCTGACGGTTGAAGAGCGTTTTATGCTGCGGCAAAATCACGAGGAATCTTCCAACCGGGCCACGAACGGATTGCCCAACGCGGCGCTGATGCGCAACGATTCACCGGACAATCCGTTCCGCCGGCAAATGGAAAATGACCGACAGGCCAATCAAATGGACAAGTCGAAGCCTGGCTCCACGGAATATTTCAACCAGCTACTGAAAACCACCGCTGGGTCCATGTTCGGCTCGGAAACCAAGGCGGACACCGCGTGGAACAATCCCTTCACCCAGCCGGCGGCGGCTCCCAAGCCGGACGCGGGACAGGTGGCCGCGATGGAACGTTTTCGCACTCTGATGGAACCCGTCACGCTACCAGACAAGCCATTGACGACGGCGCATCTGACGCCAGTGCCAGTGCCGGATCCTAACATGCAACCGATGCCACTGTTTAATCCGGCGGGACATTCGTTCACGCCGCTGCAAAGCGGCATCAGCAAGCCAACCGGCATCAACTCGCTGCCCGGAATCACGAGCCCCTACTTGCCACCGAAAAGCGCCAATCCGGCGGGACTCGCCAAGCTACCACCGTGGCTTTCGGACTCGCCGCAACCATCCGGACCGCCTACCCAGCGTTCCTTTTAATAGGCCGAGGTGCCCACCATGACTTGTTCGAGGGTGCTGATGCCTTCGCGGGCACGATCGAGCGCCACCATGCGCAAGGTGCGCATTCCCTGATTAACGGCGAGCTTGGCCATTTCGCGCGTGCTGGCGCGGGCGATGATAAGTTTGCGAATTTGATCCGTGACGGTCATGGCCTCGATGATGGCCATGCGCCCCACGTAGCCGGAATTTTTACAGCGGTCACAGCCACGACCGCGATATAGCGGGACATTTTCAAACATCACCGGGTCAATGCCGAGGTCTTCATACATTTTCGCAGGATAAGTCACCGGCTCCTTGCAATGCGAACAGATGCGGCGCATGAGGCGTTGCGCGCAGGACAAAATCACAGAGGACGAAATCAAAAACGGCGCGATACCCATGTCGTCCAGACGCGCGATGGCACCGGGCGCATCGTTGCAGTGCATCGTGGACAAAACCTGATGGCCGGTGAGCGCGGCTTCAATAGCGATCTCTGCCGTCTCGGTGTCGCGGATTTCGCCGATCATGATGATATCGGGGTCCTGACGTAGAATGGAGCGCAAAGCGTTGGCAAACGACAGGCCGATGTCTTTTTTTGTCGGCACCTGGTTAATGCCGGGAATCTGGAATTCCACCGGGTCTTCGACGGTGACAATGTTCCAAGTGGGATTGTTAAGCTCGTTGAGGGCAGAGTAGAGTGTTGTCGTCTTGCCGGAACCGGTCGGACCGGTGACGAGGATCAATCCGTGAGGCGCATCAATTGCGGCCTTGAACTGCTTGAAAGTGGCTTCGTCCAAACCCAGTTTGTCCAAGCTGGCGGACAGGTTGGATTTGTCGAGAACGCGCAACACAATTTTTTCACCGTGAACCGTGGGCAAAACGGAAACGCGCAAGTCGTAATCTTTGCCGCTGACCTTGACACGCATGCGCCCGTCCTGCGGCAACCGGCGCTCGGCGATGTCCAGGTTCGACATAATTTTGAAGCGTGAGGCCAGCGCCAGCTGCATCTGCTTCGGCGGCGGCGTGGCGTCAAGAAGCACACCGTCAATACGGTAACGCAGCCGCATCTGTTTTTCAAAAGGCTCCAGGTGGATGTCGCTCGCGCGGTCCTTGATGGCCTGCAAAACAATCAAGTTAGCCAGCTTGATTACCGGGGCTTCCTCGCTAGAGGCGGCGAGCGCATCAAGGTTGACATCCTCGGCCATTTCTTTGACGGATTCAATCGTGTCACCATCCGCGTCCGCATCACTTTGTTTTTGAGCGTCCTGGATGATATCCTCCATGGAACCGCTCTTGGAAGCATCGATCGCGTTATGCTTGTCCGTGATCGCCTTTTCGGAAGCGATAAGCGGGGTAATTTCCAGCTTGGTAATCCGCTTAACGTCGTCGAGCGCAAGCACGTTCAACGGGTCAGCCATCGCCAAAAACAATTTATTTTCCAGACGGCTAACCGGCACGACCTTGTGATTACGCTGCATGTCGCGGGGAACCAAATCCACCACATCCGGGAGAATATTGACGCGGACGAGGTTGATGGGCGTTATGTTCAGCACACGCCCCATGGAAACCGCTAAATCTTCGGGACTGACATATTGCTTATCCTTGTCCACGATCAATTTCACCAACCGTGCGCCCTCTTTTTTTTGTCGCTCCAGCAACTCCTCGATCTGGTTCGGGCTCAACAGCCCGTCCTCAACAAGGGCATCGGCGATACGTTCGGCAAATGATTTGATTTTGGCCATGGTCAGCGGAACGCTTTGCGCAGGTTGGAAACAATGTCGTTCGGCGCGGCAAGATACCACAGCAATCGGTGCGTGGTCGCATCGGCCAGATCTTTTGCCGCCTGCTGATTGAAGGGATTGGCCGTGGCCACCAAAATGGACTTGCTCATCCGGTCAAACGGTAACACACCCCAACGACGGCAAATGTCGGCGGGAAATCCACGCGCCAGATCCATGTCCACATCGTAGCGATCGAGCGGCAGATATGCCAACCGCGATCTGTCCACCAGCAGCCGCAGCGACTTGTCAATGAGATGGATTCCTTTTTCGTGCAGCGTCTGGATGAATGGCTCGACCACATCCGTTGGCGACATCGCCATATCCACATTGTGCCAGCATAAATCAAAGTCGCCCGCCGTGATGATTTTGCCCTCCACAAATATTTTGTAGAGCGGCTTGCGCCCGTCGTCAATCTCCCCGGCGGCCGCCGCCTTCCCCTTGCGCCGCAGCATCGTCGTTTCGGAAATCGATGCCATCGGTATTGCATCCGTCTTCGGCTGCAACACTGCGTTGCTAGCCTTTTCCTCGATCTGACGTAACGCCGCACGCACGTCTGCATCCTCCGGTCGCCGCTGCAACACCGTCTCGTATTCAAGGATTGCCGATGACAACTGCCCCAGCTGCAAATACGCCTGCGCGATCCGCTTCGAGGTGTTCACCACCTCTTGCTCGCGGCCCAGCTTCGAATAGGCCTCCTTGAGGATTTCCAGTGAGTTCGTATCGTCCGGCTGCGTCTGGGTGATTACCTCAAAGAACTCAATTGTCTGCATCAACTGAGATTCTTCTGCGGGATTCAATGCGGCGGTTGCCATAACGTGATTAAACTAGCAAATATGTTGCCAAGTTAAGCCTCACCCGCCGCCAACGCAATCCTAAGAAAAACCAATTTTACTTTTGCTTTCGCCCGCGGCGGCTAACTGATAAAACTTTTTCAGGTGGAACCAACCCTTCCCAGCATGACTCCCGGCACCGGCGAACGCCTCCTGCGCTTCGTCGGCGATAAACTCCTTTTCACGCTACGCGCCGAAAATTCCACCGCACAAAAGAACTGGTCCGCCCGCCTCCGCACCAATCTCGGCCGCGCCGCTGCGCGCCGTCGCGAAATCATCGCCGCCCACGCCGGACAGGCGGTCATCGCCAACTCCTCGTGGCGTGATGTGCCGATGCAAAAAACCGCCGACGGCTGGCAGATCGAACTACCACTCGCTGAGGTCGGCTATTTCAAAGCTAAAGCTTATCTGCTCGACGAAAAAAACTGGCAGCACTGGCCGGACGGCTCCGACGTCGGCATTTCCGTCCATCCGAATTTCGCGCGCACGGCGAACACCATTTACTGCGCCTTCACCCGGCTTTTCGGCCCGACCAAAAACATCGCATACTCCACCGATGAAAAAATTGAAGCGCAGCTCAAGTCACTCGAAGCACAAGGCTACGCCACGCTACCGCCATCCGGAAAATTTCGCGACCTGACGCATCAATTGCCGTTCATCGTCAACCGGCTCGGTTGCAAAATCATTCACCTGTTGCCGGTGCATCCGACACCGACAACCTACGCGCGCTTCGGGCGCTTCGGAAGCCCCTATGCCGCGCTGGACTTGACGGCGGTTGACCCGGCGCTCGTCGAGTTCGACAAGCGCACCACCGGCATTGACCAGTTTTGCGAGCTGACTTCAGCAGCGCATTCCCTCGACGCACGCGTCTTCATTGACATCGTCATCAACCACACCGGCTGGGGTTCAGCGCTGCAGGAAAACCACCCGGAATTTTTCCTAAAAAAACCGGACGGCGAATTTACCAGCCCCGGCGCGTGGGGCACAATCTGGGAAGATTTGGTGGAACTCGAACAGCACGACGTCAAGCTCTGGGACATCATTGCCGATTCGCTGCTCGTCTGGTGCCGGCGCGGCGTGGATGGTTTCCGCTGCGACGCCGGGTACAAGATTCCCGCCGCGGCTTGGCAATACATCGTCGCCCGCGTGCAGGAGGAATTTCCCGAAACTATTTTTCTGCTCGAAGGCCTTGGCGGCTCGTGGGAAGCCACCGAACTGCTGCTCACCGAAGGCGGAATGCAGTGGGCCTACTCTGAACTTTTCCAAAACTATTCCGGCAAAGATGTCGCGTGGTATCTCGACTACGCTAGCCGCCAGAATGAACGTGTCGGCAGCTACCTCCACTACTCCGAAACACATGACAACGACCGCCTCGCCAAAAAAGGCCGCGCATGGTCCCTCCTGCGTAACCGGTTGTGCGCACTCACCAGCCCGAGCGGCGGGTTCGCTTTTACCTGCGGGGTCGAATGGCTGGCCACCGAAAAAATCCGCGTCCACGGCAACGCCGGCTTGAACTGGGACGCCGCCGAAAACATCGTCCCCGAACTCGCGCAACTAAACCAGCTCGTCTCCGACCATCCTTGTTTTTTCGACGGGGCAAAGCTCACGCGTTTGAGCGCGCCCAGCTCGCCGGTCTATGCCCTGCACCGCAAATCGGCGGAAGGAAGGGATTCCGTTCTCGTTCTCGTCAACACGGATGTCGAAAAGGCAAATCTGCTCACACTCGATGTTTCGGCTTTGCGCTTTCCGGTTTCCAATTTTAAATTTGATTTGCTGGGCCAGCCACCGCCGAAAATTTCCGCGGACAATGACAGGGTTGCTCTCACCCTCGCCCCCGGCGCGGTTTATTGTCTTACGCCCGTCGAAAAACCCACCGGTTTGAGCGGCGACGACTACCGCCGGCTGCGCACGCTAGCGGCGTGGGCTCTGGAATCGCTGAACAAAATCATCCCCGCCGAAACCATTGCCGACCTCGACTGGCACTGGCTCGCACAGCAAATTGAAAAGTCACCAAAGAATTTCCTCGCCGCCGCCAGCGAGTTTGCCACGCGCGGCGGGAATAATCCGTTCGCCGACGTTTTAGGCGAAGTTGCCACCGGAAGAGTTTTTCAACGCGTCATCGACTGGAATTTTCTCGACCACCGCCGCATCACGCCTGTGCCTCCCGGCCACTGGCTTTTGCTGGAAGATTCCACACCGTTCCGGGCCGAACTGAGAAGTCAGAAGTCGGGCGTCAGGAGCCAGAATTCGACGGTTCACGCCCAATCCATTACCGTTGGCACCCGCCACATCGCTTGCTTTGTTCCGCGCGATTCGGCGGCAGAGATGGAATTGGTTTTGGAGCGCTTCGCCACGCGCACGCAAAAAAAATTTTCAACCATTCGTTTTCTTTCCGCCAATCCGAAATCCGCAATCCACAATCCGCAATCCGATGATCTGGTTTTGCTCACGAATGGCCTCGGCGGCATGGCACGGTTGTGTGTGGACCTGGGTCAGGTGAATTCCAAATACGACTGTGTGCTCGGCGCGAACCTAAATCCGTCCGTACCGGTAGACCGTCACGTGTTCGTCAAACGCATCCGCGCCTGGGTGAACGCCGACGGATTTCTCTCGCCGCTGGATTTCAGAAGTCTGGCATCGTTCCAAGCCGGTCCGCCCGCCATCTGGAATTTTGTGGCGAACGCCGGCGACAGCCGAACGGTGGAAATTGAACTGCGCGCCGAAATGCTCGAAGGGGAAAACACCACGGTTTTTAATTTCCGCCGCCCGACGGCAAAAAACGCGCTCGGCAAACAACTACCCGCCGAGGCAGACGTGCGCCTGACCGTGCGCGTGGATATCGAGGACCGGAATTTTCATTGCGAGACCAAACGCAATCCCGGCGCAGATTTCCATTTCGCGTCGAACACACATATTTTGCCCAATCTTCCAACCACCAACTCCCAACTGCCAATATCCGGTTTCGCCTTCACGCCCGCGCCTGACCGCCAGCTCCGCGTGTTCGCCGACGCGGGCAAATATCATCCGCAGCCGGAATGGTGCGAGAACATTCCGCATCCCGTCGAGCAAAGCCGCGGCCAGACCGCTCACGGCGATGCCTACAGCCCCGGCTGGTTTGAAATCCCGCTGGCCAAAGGCTCCGACGCAACTCTGATGCTGACGGCGGAAACAGAAGAAATCAAAAACGGAAACCGGAAACCGGAAAACAGAAAAACAGTAAGTGATTTTGCCAGCCAGCTCGAACACGCGGCAAAACAATTCATCGTCCGCCGCGACGAAGGCAAAACGGTCATCGCCGGCTATCCGTGGTTTCTCGACTGGGGCCGCGACTCGCTAATTTGCGCACGCGGACTGCTAGCCACCGGCATGGTGGACGAAGTGAGACAACTGCTGCTCACGTTTGCGAAGTTTGAGCAGGACGGTACGCTGCCGAACACGATTCACGGTAATGACGTTTCCAACCGAGACACTTCCGACGCACCGCTGTGGTTCGCGATGGTGTGCGAGGAGCTTTCTGAAACTCAAAATTCAAAACAAAAAAACAAAGACTTTTTTGCCACGCCAGTGTGCGAAAACCGCCGCACCCTCGGCGATGTGCTGACCAGTATCGCTGAAAATTATGTCCAGGGCACACCGAACGGCATCTGCATGGACACAGATTCCGCGCTAATCTGGAGCCCCGGCCACTTCACCTGGATGGACACCAACCATCCCGCCGGCACGCCACGCGAAGGTTTTCCGGTGGAAATTCAAGTTCTATGGATCCGGCTGCTGCGGCTGCTGGAAAAAATCAGCAAAAAAGCCGAAAAAAACAAATGGCTCACCCTCGCCAACCGTGCCACGGCATCGTTTGAAGAACTTTATTGGCTGGAGGACCAAGGCTGGTTCGCCGACGTGCTGCTGGCTGGGCCGCGCGTCATCGCCCGCGACGCGACGAGAAGCGACGCGCTGCGGAGCAACTGCCTTTTCGCCGTGAGCCTTGGCCTCGTCACCGGCGAACGCGCCCAACGCTGCGTCGGAGCGGCACAGAAGTTTCTCGTCGTACCCGGCGCACTGCGTTCGCTCGCGCCGCTGCCGGTGGCCCTGCCCCTACCGATCTATCACCACGGCCATCTGCTGAATCATCCCGCCGAACCATATTGGCCGAGCTACGAAGGCGACGAGGACACGCGCCGTAAGCCGGCCTACCACAACGGCACGGCGTGGACATGGACGTTTCCAACATTTTGCGAAGCACTGGTCCGTGCGTGGGAATTTTCGCCGGCAGCTGTGGCAGCCGCGAAAAGTTATCTCGGCAGCGTGCAAAAACTGTTGAACGAAGACTGCCTGGGCCAGCTTCCCGAAATCCTGGATGGCGACGCGCCGCATGCACAACGCGGCTGCGACGCGCAGGCATGGGGCGTGACCGAGGCATTACGCGTGTGGAAATTATTGAATTCGCAAGGTTCCCAGGCAAAATGACGGCGTGAATTTCCGCGACAAAATCATCGCATGGGACGATTTGCCAGCGTTGCGCAAGCAAGTACGGGCCAGCGGCAAAAGACTCGTCGTCACCAACGGCTGCTTTGACATCCTGCACCTAGGCCATGTCACTTATCTGGAGAACGCCCGCAAGTTCGGCGACGCGCTACTAATCGGTGTAAACGGCGACGTGGCGGTGCGCGGCTTGAAGGGCGCAGGCCGGCCGGTGAATTCCGAGTCGGACCGCGCGGCGGTGCTGGCCGCCCTGCAAAGCGTGGGCGGCGTATGCGTTTTCACGGACACGACCGCGACCAATTTTCTCGCCGCCGCGCAGCCGGACATTTACGTCAAGGGCGGCGATTACACTTTGGAATCCCTGAACCAAGATGAACGCCGCGCAGTCGAATCCGGCGGCGGGAAAATCATGCTGGTTCCGTTCGTGCCGGGCAAATCCACCACGGGTCTGCTGGAAAAGATTTCACAGCTGTGAAAATACTTGTTATCTCCATGGCCGGCATCGGCGATACCCTGATTGCCACTCCTTTCATCCACGAGCTGCGCGCCAATTTCCCTGCCGCGACCATTGATGCGCTGGTGATGTGGCCCGGCGCCAAGGATTTATTGGAGCACGACCCGGATGTCAACCATGTCTTTCAGAAAAACCTAATGAAATGCGGCAAGCTGGAGGCGTTGCGATTCCTCTGGTCGCTGCGGCGCGAGCGTTACCAGCTTTCCATCAACACGCATCCGCAGAGCCGCATCCACTATCGCGTCGCGGCCTGGCTGGCGGGCGCAGCGGTGCGCATCAGCCATGAATACGACGGCTGCCACTGGCTCGACCACTGGCTCGTCACCGGCACGCTGCCACAGGATTACACGCGCCATTCAATTGAAAACAACTTCGCCGTGCTGCCGCTGATCGGCGCAAAAAAAAAATTGCCGGTGACGGAAATGCGTTTTTTTCTGTCACCGGCGGATGAACAATTTGCCGGCGACTTCCTCAAAAAACACAAGCTGGCCGGACAAAAAATCCTTGGCATCCACGTCGGCTCCGGCGGCACAAAAAATCTGCCATTGAAACGCTGGCCGTTGAAAAATTATGCCGGACTGGTGCGGCAGTTGAATCGGGAAAGGCCGGATATCCACGTCCTGCTCTTCGGCGGACCAGAAGAGGCCAAGGATCACCAGGTGGTGCTGGCGCAAGCTAACCGAGATTTGACGCGAGAGACGAAAACAAAGAATTTGAGCGAAACTGCCGCCCTAATGAAACGCTGCAGCGCGTTTTTGAGCGTGGACACGGCGCTGATGCACATTGCCGCCGCGTTGAAAGTGTCGAATCAAATCGTCATCGAAGCGCCGACGCTAAACGTGACCAACTGGCCCTACGGAAACAAGTTCACGCTCGTAAAAAACCCGGTAGTGAACGGACGCGGACTGGATTTTTACCGCTACGACGGCGGCGATATTAAAGGCACCCGCAGGGAACTCATCACCGCAATGGAATCAGTGAAAATCGCGGACGTATTCGCGGCGGTGACGAAGTTGATCTGATTATAGCGAGAAACCAGCGGCCTTCGCATCCGCAGCAAACATCTTCACCGTGTCGAGTGATAGTTCGCCCAAATCCATGCCGGTCATTTTGATGGCCTTGCCCAAAATGTCGTGCGGCACGGTAACGATGCGGCAGCCACAGTCGTTCGCCTGAAAAATATTCAGCACCTCGCGAACGCTCGCCCAGAGCAATTCCGCCGCCGGCAAATCTTTCAAAACCGTTTTACTTTGGGACATGATGGCTACCGGATCAACACCTGTGTCGGCAATGCGCCCGGCGAAAACGGAAACGACAGCGGGTACTTTGGAGTTTAATGCAGCGGATACACCTTCGACTTGCGCCAGCGTGAGAATCGCGGTGACATTCAGCTTCACGCCTTCGCGCGCCAGTTCCGCCACCAGCGGCAGTGAGGATTCGCCACGCGTGTTGGTTATAGGAATTTTGACGTAAACATTTTTCCCCCAACCGTTAATTTTCAAAGCCTGCCGTTTCATCTCGGAAAATTCGTCGGAGAAAACTTCGAGCGAAAGCGGCTTGATAGTGATGGTCTGTAAAATGTCACGCGCGAACGCCTCGAAGTCCGTCAAGCCAGCCTTGCGCATCAGCGTCGGATTCGTTGTCAGTCCCTGAATGAGCGGGTTGGCGTTCAATTCCAGCATGCCCTTTTTGTCCGCGCCGTCGGCAAAGATTTTTACCGGCAAATCTTTCAGTGTTCGCTTCATATATTTTCAGAATGAGATAGAATTATGTCCGCAGCTTCAGCTAGATTGCTAGCGTAAAAATCAGGTTTCTGCTTCAACTCCTCGGCGTAGTCCCGGTCTATGAAAATGGTTTTGCAACCGGCGGCATAGCCGCAATCCACGTCACGCCAGCGGTCGCCGACCATCCAGCTTTGCGCCAAATCAATGTTCCATTCCTGCGCCGCGCGCAAAAGCATCCCTGGTTTCGGTTTCCGGCAATCGCAATCCGACGCGCCTTTGCCGGGATGAAAACAAACTTCCACAAAATCAACCGGCAGTTGCGCCAGCAGGTGCGCATGGATTTTTTCGACGACCTCTTTCGCCAGTGAGCCACGTCCAACATCCGGCTGGTTAGTGGCGACGATGAGTAAAAAGCCAGCGGCTTTCAGTTTGGCGCACGCAGCGGGAACTTCGGGCAGGATGGCGAACTCTGCCAGCGTCGTGGGCGGATACGGCTTACCGTCGTGCTCCAATGCACAGTTGATGACTCCATCACGATCAAGAAATACAGCGCGCCGAACTTCTGACTTCTTACTTCTGTCTTCAGACTTCACTTGGTTGATTCCCATTTCGTCTGCGCCACTTTCAATTTCGGATGCGAGACGAACAAATGCCAGATGACGGCCTGAAACGCCTCGCTATGCGGCGTGACGTGCGCGGGATTGATCGTCGGCACGATGACGCAGGCCGTCGCTTCCTTAGCCGTGTAACCGCCGTCGCGGCCGACGATGCCGACGACCGCCGCGCCAACTTTTTTCGCAAGCTGAATCGCGTTGACGAGATTCGGGCTGACATTCTTTTCAAGGTTGCCGCCACCGACAGAGAAAATCAACAGGCCATCATTGGCATTGATCCGACTACCTTTTAACCATTCGGCAAAAATCGTCGGCCAGCCTTCATCGTTGGTGCGAGCGGTGAGTTCGGAAACATTGTCCGTCGGCGCGTAAGCTTCGAAGCCGCAGATTTTGCGAAAATCATTCACGGCATGGCCGGCATTGCCTGCGCTGCCGCCGACACCCAGGATGAACAGTCGTCCGCCGCGCTCACGGATGGTCGCAAGTTCGTCCGCGCACTTTTCAATCGCGGCCTCGTTGAGTTGCGCTGCAACCAGCTGAACTTCGGTTAAAAATTGGTTCGTAAAACTCATGGTGATTTTGATTGTAGCAAGGTTTCGAGTTCCGCCAAGCCCCCAGGCGAACCCATCTCGTGAAATCTTTCGAGCACTTCGTAGCCGGCGAGTTGTTTTTCGCGAACGAGCCAGCCCATGACTTCAGCGAGGTCAAATTTCTCATCCGCCGGATACGCGTCGAACACCGAGGACTTGAACATACTCAAGCCGTAGTCAATGTGCCGCATCTCCGGCAGCTTCACCTTTTTGTCATAAACCATTATCTCGCCGTCGCGGAAGACGACGTTACTCGCATCGTATTTGCCTTCATTACGATAGACGGTCATCAGGCCGAACTTACCGCTGCGGTGAAAAGCATCAGCGACCGGCACATATTGAATCGGCAGATAGGAATCGCCGTAAAGGACGAAAAATTCTTCGCCGAGCTTCGGCAGGGCGCGTTTGATCGCGCCGCCGGTGCCGAGCAGTTTTTCGCCGTCAAAAGAATAATCAAGCCTGACGCCGAACGCCTCACTACCGAAATCGCGCTGAATCATTTCGCCAAGATAGCCGATACATAAAACAGCATGAAGAATGCCGCGCGCGTGAAGCATCTCAAGCTGGTGCGCGAGAAACGGCCGACCGGCAACCGGCACGAGTGACTTGGGGATTTTTTCCGTAATCGGCCGTAGCCGCGTGGCGAGTCCGCCCGCGAGAATGGCGACGGGAATTTCCAGAGACACGCTCACGAGGTGACGAGCTTGGTTCCCTCGAAATCAAATCGGAAGCGCACTTCCTTCAAACCGCTTTGGCGCATCGCGTGGCGCAGCTTCGCCTTATCCTCCGCGTAAAACATCAGGAAGCCACCACCGCCCGCGCCGATGAGCTTGCCGCCGAGCGCGCCGCTGGCCAGCGCGAGGTCATACCACTCGTTGATCTTGGGATTGCTCATGCCGCCGCTACGCTGTTTTTTGCGCTGCCAATGCACGTCCATCAGCCGCGCGAACTCGTGCAAATTGCCGGACTCCAGCGCGACTTTACTTTGCAGGCCGAGATCCTTGACGAAATGCAAATTCTCGATCATGGACTTGTCGTCCAATTTGGATTTTGTGTCCTGCTCCTTCAAAATCGCCGACGCGCTGCGCGAATAGCCGGTGAAAAACAGCAGCAGATTGTCTTCCAAATTGTCGCGCGTCTCGTCCGAAACTTTTAGCGGCCACGCTTCAACTCTTCCATCGAGCAAAAAATTAAAGCACGTCAAACCGCCAAAGGCAGCGATGTATTGGTCCTGTTTGCCAATCGGTTCCTTCAACCGGTTCAACTCGATGTCGCACGCCTGCTCGGCGAGTTCGGCGGGATGGACGAGATTTTTCTTGTGCGCATGCAACGCTTTCAGCAGAGCGGTGGTAAAACTGCCAGACGAACCGAGTCCCGTGCCCGATGGAATATCCGCCATCGATGTTAATTCGAGAGAATGGCCGTCAAGTCCCACCAGCGCGAACGCCTCACGGATGATCGGATGTTTTAATTTTGCCGCATCCGGCACGCGCTCCAGTTCCGAATACTTCACGATCAAATCCGCCACGAAAGTATCATGCAGCGTTATGTAAACATAACGGTCAATCGCCGCCGCGATGAGGAAGCCACCGAATTTCTCATAATACGACGGCAAGTCCGTACCGCCGCCGCCGAGGCTGATGCGAAGGGGTGAACGGGCGATGATCATAAGGTTTTGAATCCGCTTTTTTCGTAAATAGTCTCAACAATCTGAAGAGCCACGCGCGCTTCGGCAAGTCCGGCGTCAGGCGTGCGCCTCAGGTGAACGTCCTTTTCAAATTTGGTCATCTCGATTTTCCACGATTCATCCGCGCCGGGGAAATCATAAACCATCGTGGCAGGAATGCCCATCTCCGGCTTCATTTGATAATGAAATAATTTCTCGACGCCGTAGCTGCCACCAAGTCCTTCAATCGCGAGCTTGGCATGGCGACCGTAAATCTCAAATGAAAAAAGATTTTTCCATTCCGTGCAACTGACGTGCAGCCACGCGGTCTGGCCTTTCGCCGTCTGCAAACTCAAAAACGCGTTGTCGTCCACCAGCATTTTCCAAAAATAAGTCGCCGCGTGGCCGTCAATTTTATTGAACTCGCCAAGAAACCAGCCCGCAAGATCAATCAAGTGGATGCCCTGGTCAATCAATTCGCCGCCGCCGGAAAGTTTCGGATCTGCGCGCCATTCCTGATCGTAACCGACGCGCCCGCCGTGGCCGTAACGCGCGCGAAGAAACATCAGTTCCCCCATCACGCCGGATGCAAAAATCTCCCGCGCTTTTTGAAACGCCGGATGATAACGGTGATTGAAACCGACGCGGACGCAGACCTTTAGCTGGTCGGCGAGCGCAATCAATTCATCAAGCTGCTTCACCGAAATGCCCGCCGGTTTTTCAATGATGACATGCTTGCCGGCACGAATCGCGGCGGCGGAAACTTCCGCGAGTGCAGAATTGATTACAGCCACAATCACTGCGCCCACCTGCGGATCAGCGACGGCGATCTTGAAATCGGCGACGGCCTTTCCGGTTTGCGCAAGTTTCACCAATTCCTCCGCGCGTGCCAAATTAGTGTCGCAGGCAATAGCGAGTTTTGAACCGGCAGGCAAACCGGCCAGCCGTTTTTTTCCAATCAATCCGCAGCCTATAATGGCGTAATTCATATGTCACCCCACGTTTTGCCTCGATCTTTCGCCGTGATGCGGCGCAGGCAGTAGATGTCTGATTTTGCCAACTCATCGCGATGCTCATGCAACTTCGCCCAATCATCCCATTGCGCGCTGATGAGTTTGCCGGTGATGCCGTCGCTTTCTGCGCTGGCGAGATAGACCGCGAGGCTCGCGCCGAGTTCCAGCGGCACCGCGCCTTGTTCTTTCCAGCTTTTGTTCTTCTCGAAAAAGGCTGCGCCAACTTTTTCCGGACCGGCGGCCAAAACTTCATCCACCAACCGCGTCGCGAGAGCGCCGGGCGCAATGGCATTCACGTCCACATGAAAACTTTTCAATTCTTCCGCCAATGTTTCCATCAGGCGGACAACCGCCGCTTTTGAGGCAGCATAGGCACTAATATTGGGCAATGGGTTTGTCGCGCCGCCGCCGCTTAAAACCACGATTTTACCGCGTCCGGCCTTTTTGAAATGCGGAATCACCGCGCGGCAAGGCAGCAAAACGCCGAACAGGTTGATGTCAATTGCGCGCCGCCATTCGTCGAGCGAGACAGATTCGGTCAGCCCCATCGGACCGTAAATACCCGCGTTCAACACGAGCGCATCAAAGGAACCAAGTTGGCACAGCGCAAAGGCGACGATTTCGCGGACTTGCGCTTCATTGGAGACGTCACAGGTTTTGGCGGAAACCATTTGCGCGGGAAATTTTTTTGCCAGCTCATCGCGCGTGGCGAACAATTCTTTTTCGCCGCGGGCGCAGAGGACAACATTCGCGCCTTCACGCAGGAAATGTTCGGCAATGGTTTTGCCGAGTCCCTGGCTGCCGCCAGTGATAAGCGCGTTGAGGTTTTTAAGTTTCATGTCAGGCGCGACCAACGGAAAGATGCTCGACGGCAGGGAGGCTTTTCAATTCCTTTTCCAAAAAACGATTGGCATCAACGAAGACCGGCTGGCACATCTGCGGAACGATTTTTGCCCAGTCCGCCCGCCGGAACAGCGGCCACTCGGTGCAAACGGCGACAGCTTCCGCGCCGGCCAGCGCTTGAGAAACATCGGCGGCAAGCGAGATGGAGCCCAATTCTGACGGCAAAGTTCTGACCACCGGATCGAACGCCGAAACCTTAGCGCCAGCAGCGAAAAGTTGACGGCATAATTCCACGGCGGCACTGCGGCGAAGCGTGTCGGTATTAGTCGTGTAAGTCAGGCCAAGCACGGCGATCTTTTTGCCACGCAAATCGCCAAGGCGCGACTTCAAACGGCGGAACACCCAGCCGCTATGCAGATCGTTGCTCTCTTTGATCGCGGGAATAACAGATATTTTCTCACCATTTGTCTTGGCCAATTTCGTAAGCGTCACGACATCACGGGCCAACGTGCCGCCGGCAAACGGGCCGCCCGGCCCAAGATACGCTTTCGGGCCGATGCGCGCTTCGCTCTTGAGCCCAATAGATACTTCCTTGGCATCCGCGCCGGTGAGTTCGCACAGGCGCGCAATTTCATTGATGAAGGTGATGGAAAGAGCGAGAAATGAATTCAACGCGTGCTTGACCATCTCCGCCGACTCCGTGCGCATGAAAATCGTCTGCGCGGCGAATGGCTTGAAAAGCTCTTCAAGCAAAGCCTTCTTCGCATCCGTACGGATGCCGACGACGGCACGCTCGGCTTTTTCAAAAGCTTCAATTGCCTTGCCGAGACGGAGATTTTCCGGCGAGCAGGCGAAGTAAAACTGCGGGAACTCCTTTTCCAGCTTAGCGCAGGTGCCGACGGGCAGTTGTGCGGAAATCAAAATCAGCGCGCCGGCGGTCAGATGCGGCAGCGCCTTATGAAGATTGTTTAAAACCAAATCCACATCCGATTCGTCATTTTCATTAACCGGCGTGTCGTAAGTGAGCCAAAGAACGTCAGCATCGGCGCAGGCAATTTTCGGATCGGTGGAAAACAAAAGTTTCTTGGCCGCGAGACCGGAGGTGATGAGTTCGTTCAAGCCAGGTTCAAGCAACGGCGCTTGGCCTGAATTTAATTTCGCGATGTTCGCCGCGTTGAAGTCGAGACCGACAACGTTAAAATGTTTTGCGCAGCACGCCGCCGTGACGCTACCCAGATGCCAGAGGCCGAGGACGGTGATTTTCATTTGCGGGTTTCGTAAACCCACTGGTTTTGCTGCAACCATTCCAAGGTGCGTTTGATGCCCTGCTCGATGGTCAGCGAAGTTTTCCAGCCGGTGCCCTGAATTTTTTTGGTGTTGAGGAAGATAAACGGGTTGTCGCCCACCCAGCCTTGGTTGCCGCCGGTGTATTCCAATTTAGGCTTCAACCCAAGTGCGCCACAGATGAAACCGATGGAATCATTAACCCGGACATATTCGTCGTTGCCAAGATTGTAGATTGCCACGCCATGTTTCACGTTTTTTGCGGTGTCCAGATTCATCACATGCAGGATTGCGCTCAGGCAATCCTGAACGTAGAGGTAACTTTTGCGCTGCGAGCCGTCGCCGAGGACTTTCAGACGGTCGGGATGTTCGAGGAGCTGTTTGTAAAAATCGAAAATGTGGCCATGCGTGTAGCGTTCGCCGAGGATGGAAACAAAACGGAAAATATAGCCCTCAAATTTAAAACCTTCGCAATAGGATGAAATCATGCCTTCACCGGAAACTTTAGACGCAGCATAAAGCGAAGTTTGCACGGGAAACGGCGCGTCTTCCGGCGTGGGAATCACCACCGCCTCGCCATAAACGCTGCCGGTCGAGGAAAACGCAATGCGCTTGATGCCATTGGCGCGCATGGCTTCAAGGACGTTAAAGGTGGCGACGGTGTTTTGCTGCAAATCTTTAAATGGATGTTCAAGACCGAAGCGGACGTCAGCATTAGCGGCGAGGTGAAAAACGGTATCGCAGCCAGCCATTGCCTTCGTCAGCGCGGAGAGATCCAAGTTGTCCCCTTCGACGAGCTTGAAATTTTTATCTTTGAGCGCGCCGTCGAGAAATCTCCGCTGGCCGGTGGAGAAATTGTCCCAGCCGACGACGGTTTTGCCGTCGGCCAGCAGGCGGTCGGCGAGCGTACTGCCGATGAAGCCGGCGGCACCGGTGATGAAAGATTTTTTCATTCGGAAAGTAAAAAATGTAGCGGGCCACCGGACGGTTGGCGAGAAAATCCACCCGCCCGTCAAAATGAACTTGCGTTCATCAGCCTACTCCCGTGGAATGTTGGTTTGCAAATTAACAAACCAGACATGATGCACCGGCCCGGTTTCAACGCTCTGATGAAAAGACAGTACGCATGAAAGAAAATTCGCGAACAGCCGGACTGCTTCAAAGCGGCATTCTTTTTACAGTCATCAGCTTCGTGACAAATCTGGTTTTTTACCTTTTCCAGATGGTCATCAGCCGCCAATTCGACCGGGCACCGGGCGAATTCGGGTTGATGAATAATACCATCACCTTCATCGGATTTCTAGGGCTGCCGCTGACCATCGCCACACAGGCGGTCACACATTATGTCGCGCGTTTTCATTTCAGCGGCGACGATGCGCGGCTCACCGGATTACTGGCCGGCTGCCGCCGGTTTCTATTTCACATCACCCTCGCCGGATCAGCAGGGGCCATCATTCTGGTAAAGCCGCTGGGCGATTTTTTCCACATTCCCCGGACAACGCTGACGCTGGTCGCGCTGGCCTGTGTTTTGGGTAATCTCTGGTGCTGCTATCTTACGGCTTTGTGTCAGGGACTGGGCTGGTTCAAACGCCTTGCCTTGATCGGGCTGCTGGCGGCGATGGCACGACTGCTGTTCGCCTGGCCAACAACGCAAATCTGGCCGGTGGCAGAATGGGCGGTGCTCGCCTCGGTTGTCATGCTGCTGCCCAACCTGATCCTGCTGTTCTGGCGCAACGATTTTCCCCGCCAAACGACCGCCGTTGTTTCGCCCTGGACCTCGGAATTTGTCCGCTTTCTCGTCGTCAGCGCGGCTTGCGCCGTGGGTTCAATTTTTTTCAGCCAGGGCGACACGCTAGTGGCCCAGCGTTATTTTTCCGAGGCGGGGCGCGATGCCTATTCCGCAGCCGAGAAACTTGCTGTGGCGCTGCCCACCGCCGTCGGACCGCTGCTGGCGGTTTTGTTCACCCATCGTTCCCGCCGGGAACATCATCACGAAGAGGCGCTGGGTGAACAATTGAAACTGCTCGCCCTCTACGCCGCGGGACTGATTTTCGGAGCCGCCTGTCTTTACCTCCTGCGGGGATTCTGCCTGCAACTTTTGCATCGCAACACCCCGGAAGCCATGGCTATGATGGGACGGCTGGCCGTCACCATGATTTTTGTCGGCCTGTTGCAGGCGTTTGCCATCTGGTCACTTGCCAGCCGCTGGCTCAACATTTCCCTGCTCTACGGCGCGCTCGGCGTGGCTTACTGGCTCGCGCTGCTGGCGCTTGGAAAAGACGCCACGTCCATGCTACGCGTCATGCCGGTCGCGGCAGGCGCGGCCCTGGTAATTTTGTTTACCGGGTGGATCATCCTGATGCGCCGGAATCATCTACCGGCACAAAGCTGATTTGAATTCGCCAGTTTTTTCGTCCAAACTGATTTCATGCCGTCCCAACCGGAAACCTCGCCGCGCATCAGCTTCATCATACCGACGCTGAATGCCGAGGCGATTTTGGATAATTGCCTCGTTGCCATCGCGGGCCAAACCTATCCGCGCGACAAAATGGAAATCCTGCTGGCCGATGCGCATTCCACGGACCGCACCCGCGAAATCGCCGCGAAATTCGGAGCCATTGTCCTCGATGACAATGGCAAGAACATGGAGGAAGGCAAACGCCTCGCGCTCCAGCACGCGACCGGCGAATTCATCGTCTTCGTGGATGCGGACAACGAAATCACCCATCCTGATTACATCGAGCTCGCGGTGAAGGCGCTTGCGGCCAACCCGCAGGCGCTCGGCGTCGAAGGCTATTATCTGCCGTCACCGAAAATGAGTTCGTTCTGCGCCTACCTCACCGCCCTGCTGCACATCAGCGACCCGATAGCGTGGCTGATGAGCGCCAACCCACGGCTGGTTGCGCGTACCGGCGAGGTGGAGCGGTGGACGCTCCCGGACGGGACTTATTCATATCCGCTCGGTGCCAATGGATTTGTCTATCGCCGGATGGATTTGCTGTCCGTCCAGGCGAATGAAAAATTTCAGGACACCCACGTGGCCATGTTTTTAATGAAGCAGGGAAAGCGCGAGTGGCTGCGAATTCACGGACGCGGCGTACATCATTATTACGTCCAGACGCCCTGGAAATTTGTACAGAAACGGCGCCGCGCCACCGTGCATTTTCTCCGCGTGCAGGAAGAGATGCCGGTAAACTGGATGAAGGAAAAACCGCCGGTTCCGCTGTGGCTCGCCGCCGTCTATGGCGTCACTTTTTTCGGCCCGCTCTGGCACACCCTGCGCGGCATGGCCCGCGATCGCGACCTCCGCTGGCTCTGGCATCTGCTCGCCAGCCCGGCGAGTGTGCTCGGCAACGCCTGGGGCGTACTGACTTACAAACGACGCGGCAAAGACAAAAAACTCATCGCCGATTTACAAGTAAAGCAGGATTTGAAGGCGAAATAAACAACGGCGCTTTTCCGGTTGAAACGGTGAGACTTGAATTTTACCGCCACGGTTCATACGCTGGCCGACCATGAGAGCAGCCCTGGCGCAAATCAACACCATCGTCGGCGACATTTCCGGCAACGCGGCAAAAATCCTCACCGCCTATGAACGCGCCATTGCCGCCGGCGCGGACATCGTGGTGGCGCCGGAACTGGCGCTCACGGGCTATCCGCCGAGGGATCTGGTGCTGAATCCCGCGTTTGTTTCCAAGAATCTTGAAGCATTGGAACGGCTGGCCAAGGCGACCGGAAAAACCGCATTGGTCATGGGCTTTGTCGGCCGCAACGAGCGCCATCCGGGCCGCAGCGCGACCAACGCCATTGCCCTGCTGCAAAATGGAAAAATCACCGCCACGCGGACCAAAACGCTGCTACCGACCTACGACGTTTTTGACGAAGACCGCTATTTTGAACCGGCAACGGAAAATCCGCCGGCGGCATTGGGCGGGACGAAAATCGGGCTGACGATTTGCGAAGATGTCTGGAACAACGAGGATTTTTGGGATGACCGGCGCTACCGGCATGATCCAGCCATTGAATTGACCGCCGCCGGCGCACAGCTAATCATCAATGCTTCGGCGTCGCCCTGGCACATCGGGAAAAACAAAGTGCGCCGCGACATGCTCGCGAACCTGGCGGCCAAATCCCAATGTCCGGTGATTTACTGCAACCTTGTCGGCGGCAATGACGAATTGATTTTTGACGGCGCGAGCCTGGCATTCAACAGCGCCGGCCAGCTGTTGGCCGAGGGTAAAATGTTCGAGGAAGATTTCGTCGTCGTTGATCTGGATCACGCGGCACCCCGGCAACCGGCGGAATTCGCGGACGAAGAAACGGTTTACCAAGCGCTGGTACTGGGCACGCGGGATTACCTGCACAAGTGTGGCTTCAAATCAGCCGTGCTGGGCTTGAGCGGCGGCATTGACTCGGCCCTGACGGCGGTGATCGCGGCGGAGGCACTCGGCCGCGAAAATGTGCGCGGCGTTTCCCTGCCATCGCAGTTTTCATCGCAAGGCAGCCTGGATGACGCGCAAATTCTCGCGCAGAATCTCGGGATTCAATACGACGTGATTCCCATTCAGCCGATGTTCATCAAGGCCAAAGAGCAGCTCAAGAAGGTTTTTGCCCATTGCGAGGAAAACACCGCCGAGGAAAACATCCAAGCGCGGTTGCGCGGCGTCATGTTGATGGCGATGTCGAACAAATTCGGCTCACTGCTACTCACGACCGGCAATAAAAGTGAACTAGCCGTCGGCTACTGCACGCTATATGGCGACATGTGCGGCGGGCTGGCGGTCATCAGCGACGTACCCAAGACGATGGTTTATCGCATCTCGAAATGGGTCAACCGCGACCGCGAAATCATTCCCACCGACTCCATCACCAAAGCGCCTTCAGCGGAATTGCGCCCGAACCAGACCGACCAAGATTCGCTGCCGCCCTACGACGTGCTCGACGCGATTTTGGAGGCGCATGTGGTCGAAGGGCGCGGCGCGGCGGAAATCATCAAATCAGGTTTTGACGAAGCGACGGTGCGCCGCATCATCCGCCTAATTAATCTCAACGAATACAAACGGCGCCAGGCCGCGCCGGGCTTAAAGGTAACCACCAAGGCGTTTGGGGTTGGCCGGCGCATTCCCGTGGCACAAAAGCATTTTGAGCAGTGAGCGGATAAAACGGCGCCTAGCTAGCCCTGCGGGCGATGAACAAATATGGTTTGCGCGTCCTCCCTCACCAAAACCCTCAAACTCCCCACCGGAAATAGTTTTCCCCCGTAGTCCCTCACCCGGCCTTGCGGCCACCCTCTCCCGTTCCCACGGGCGAGGGAGTTCAAGGAGAGAGCTTTGCGGTTCGGGAATCCGGGCTGGGGTGGCGGAATGAAATTCAAGCGCGCGGCGTTTTGCCGACACCCGCCCGCAAATATTCCGGCGGGATGGGTTTACCATCCGCCTGAGCCTGCAACATCTCCAACAGGCGATGGGAATCATGCTGCTTGAACAGTTTTTCGCGCCACTTCAGGCAATTTTCCCGCAACACGGGCCAGCGCTCAATGGCTTCATCCAGTAGGGGTTTGATGTTTCCTGAATTCAACCGCATGGCGTCCATTTCAAAAAGACAATCGTCCAACCACGGAAATTCAAACGGCGTTTTGCGACCGATCATCGGAACACCCAGACAGGCATATTCCAAATATTTTGGCAAGCCGGCATTGTGCAGCCCGCCGGTGGAAATGACATAACGGCTTTGCCGGGTAATCCGCGTGTAGTCATCCCATGATTTGGGAGGCTGGCCGCCGGGCTGCCGCCGCCAGTCATACACCCTGAAGGGATTTCCATCGAACGGCACAATCAGGTTCAAAAGGCGCTGACGGTCGCAGTAAAGGTTGGCAAAGGTATGCTTGAAGGAGGCGCAGGCATCGCGCATCAGCCAAACGCCAACGGTGCTGCCGGTCAACGAGAAATCATACTCAACTTTTTCCCCTTTTAGCGGCAGAGATTCGGGAATCACCGGCAGCGGCATATAAAGTAATCGTTCCGGACGGATTGCCTCCCTTTGCCTTTGCACCCATTTGCAGGCGTCCACAAATGGCCACGCGGCCAGTGCGGGCAGGCGCAACAGGGCGGCAGACTTGCCATAAAGAGATGACAAGGTGTTGTCGGGATTCCCCAACCAGGGAGGCTCAGCCGTGACGAAGGGGGCAAGACCCGTCCTGACGGCAATACCGTTATAAAATCTGAAAATGATATGTTCGGCCTCGCGGGTGAACCAGGGCGGGCAAAACCACCAATCATCCAACACAATGGAAAAATTTTTCCTTTCCCGTAAAATCGGATAAAGCGATTTGATCTGGTAGGGATAAAGCCACATTAAAACAACATGGACATCGCTGTGCCACAAAAGACGCCGCAACTCCTCGATTCCATTCTCACCCTTGGAATCCTCCAGCAAGAAAACGCGCGCACCGCGCGCCCGAAGGGCGGCAGTCTCGACACGAGGATAAACTGCCTCCTGAACTCTGCGCCCGCCGCAAACCCACAGCGATTCATTTATGGACAGCCGGCCAGCCATCAGGGTGCGCCTCCCATGCCGGAAACTTTGGCTCCTTTGAAGTTATTTGGCATCGTATTTTTGTTCCCGCACGGCGATATCCGCCTTTGCCCGCCAGTATTCCAACAGATTTTTCAAACTGTCGTCAAAACTGCAGACCGGTTTCCAGCCCGTTTCGGCAATGAATTTGTCGCAACAGGGGATTTGCAGCGTCACATCGGCGGGACGCAGCAAATCGGCGTTGCAACGCGTCGGAATGGCCGTCCGCGCATGGCTGATCAGCCGCTCCAGAAATTCGCCAACTTTCATGGTGGTGGTGCCGCCGATGTTATAAGCCTCGCCCGGACGACCGCGGGTGGTCGCAGCCCAGTAGGCGCTCATGGCGTCCCGCACGTCAATGATGGTGCGAACCGAATCCAGATTTCCATGCACCAATTCCTTCGCCAACCCGCGCTCAATCCAGGCCACCTGCCTAGCAAAAGCTGTGGCAAACAAATCCGTGCGACGCGGATTCAGATAGGTAAACATCCGCGTGCGGATGATGCGCATCTGGTAACTCACAAAATAAACGCGCCCCAACATGTCCTGCGCCACTTTGGAAACCGCATAAGGACTGGCCGGATTCAAAGGCGTCTCCTCCCGGATCGGGACATACTTCGGATCCACCTGCCCATAAACTTCGGACGTGCTGCAAAGCTGAAACAGCGGATTCATTTTCAGCAATCGCAACGCCTCAAAAAGATTGCTGGTGCCCAGAATATTGTTGGCCAGCACCGCGTTCGGCGTAATGAAGGAAGTGCGCACATTGGCGTGGGCCGCCAGGTGGAAGACCGCATCGGGCCGGGCCTGCGGCAACGCCTCCAACACGGAGCCGAAATCGGCCAGGTCACATTCATAGACTTTCACGCGGTCACGAATGCGGCTCAAGTTTTGCATCGCCGTCGTGCTGTGCCAGCGGCTCAACCCGTGAATCTCCACTCCGGGATGATGGTCCGCGATATACTCGGCAAGATAACTCCCGCCGGAACCACTGATGCCAGTAATCAAAACCCGCTTGATGGCCGCTTCCTTGTTCATAATTTAAAATAATATGGTTTCAGGCATAGCTGGTTAATAATTCAAAAAAATAATCGCCCAGTAAATGCCTGCTTTGCCAGATACTATCCACGCCTCGTCATTTTCCCATTTCAAGATCAAAACATTTTCAACCTTGAAACAAGTCGCACTTACAACTCATGCTTTTACAAGCGCATCACCCAATTGAGGCAAACCCGTGTCGCCATATTCGTGTCGCACCATCATTGTCCCGCTTTTGCGTCCCCACAGGATGGACGTCTTGGCAAAGTTACTCAAGTCACCCTTCCACGCAACTGGGTGGACACGCATCCATTGGGGACTGCGTTTCAGTTGAACCGGGTCGTTTCCGAAACGTTTCTCGAAGTATTCGGGGAAATTAGATGCGAATCGCAATTGCTCCTGTGGCAAATCCTGCTGCGCGGGAATCCTCGCCTTCTGGTATTGAAACGCATCCGTGATTTGATCCATGTCCTCCGAAACGTCAATGCCCCGCTGTTTGAGAAATTCAAGAACCACATCACCAAACTGGCTGTAAAAGCTGTCTACGTCCTGCGTGATGCGCAGAAATGAAGCCTCTTCCACATCCCAGTAGAGATCGCCGTAATCCATCATCATCGTGCCGCGATGCTCGCCCTCATCCAGCATGCGTTTCACAATCGCATCGTAATGATCCAGTTCCTGCGCCATGACGGGCGCACGATTCAAATCAAATTTGCGCTGGGCAACATATTCGATAAACTCGCTCATCTTAATACCCCATTTGTCAAGCATAAAGATCATCACAAAATAGGCCACCTTCAGTGAATGGAACAACATCAGCACATAGCTGAACCGCAGCGAGCGTTTCCAATCCTCTAGCGGCATGGAGTTGGTTTGGATAACAACGTGTTCATATTCGCTCACCCAGTCGCCGGGCCGTATCTGACCGTGGATTTCCGCCAGCTTGATGCGGCAGGTTTTGATGCCGAACCGCTCGCGATAGGGGGCTTCCGCCATCTCGGTGTTATTGAAAATCTGGCAAAGATATATGAAGAGCTGGTTGCGCGTTCCCGCCTCAAGCAATTCATCCACGCCGCGCCGCCATGACTCAACCGTCTCTCCGGGCAAGCCCAGAATCAATTCGCCATAGACTGGAATCCCCTGGTCGTTGAACTGCTTCTGCAAGTTGACATACGTTGACATTTTAATGTTGTTACGGCGGATGTTGGTCAAAGTTTCCATGTCGTTGGACTGTCGGGCCAACGTGATGCCCTTCTCCAGTTGATGCGAATGAAACAAGGCACCTATTTTGAAAATTTTCTCATCGGCGTTTTTGCCAAAACAGGTGCGGAACTTCTCTGGAAATCCATACTTCAGCTTAGTGGCGACGATATGCTCGGCAATCTCCTGATCGCGTTCATTCATGCCGAAATTCGAGTCGGCATTGAACACATACTGAATCTGGTTTTTGCCCATCCATTCGATTTCGGAGAAAACCTTCTCCATGTCCTTGAATTTGAATTTCCGGCTCAAACCGCCCTTGCCCCAATAACAGAAAGTGCAGGGAAACGGACAGCCGCGGTTGGTCTCGATGATCGCTTGAAATTGATGTCCGCTTCTTTTGCCCGACAGCATCAAGTCGTCATACAATCCCAACAGATAAGGCGACGGGTATTCCGAAAGGTCACGCCGGAAAGGCCGCTCTGTCCCGCAAAAATGGATTTGTCCCTGTTCGTCGCGACAAGCCACGCCGGGAATGTTACGAAAATCTCGGCTCTCCAAAAACCGCTTAAGAATGTCGGCGAATGACTCTTCACCCTCGGCGCGCGAGGCCACGTTCACATAGGGATGCTCTTTCATCCAGTCGACGATGCTGTGTTGTGGCGGCATTGGCACGTTCGGCCCGCCAAACACGATCAGGCATTTCGGATATTTTTCCTTGATGAGCCGGGCGATGTGATAGTTTAGCTGCTCATTCCACATTACCGAGGAAAACGCGGCGATATCGGGCGGCTCGGTATATTGCTCCAAAATCTTCGCCGGTTCATCCATGTAGTAAATGAATGGCATGAATTTGTAGTTCGCCTTAATCTCCGGGAAAGTCTCGCCGTAGGCGCGTAGCAACCCCGACACGAGCGGCAAATAACTAAATGCGCCCATTCGCACATTATACTCATTGAAATAAACACGCTTCATTTAGAGATTAAAGCAACCATGCCAACATCTGCTTTGCAAGCAATTTTACCAGCGTGCGAGGCGGAACAATGTGGTGGTGGCGACGTATGCAGCATGAGAGACATTAATAGAACGCTTCCTCGTATCGGAATAGCACGGTGCGATTCACACCGCGTAGGTGGAAGCAGATGGCAGATCACCCAGCAATTTCCGTTTCAACTTGATGCTAGCCATAGCCTCGACATTCTTACGCTGCTGCAAGCCAAAAGTTTTTTCCACCGACTGCAGATAAACTGGATTGGTAAAATAAGCACGCCACGCATCGTCGCGAAATTTCAAGACCTGCGCAGCAGAAAGATATTTCGTCGGCAAAGGCTCGCTGTCGTAAGATAGAAATGCATAACCGCTCGGCGTAGCTGGCAATTTCCAGCCGTTTGCCTTCGCCGTGTAGTAAAGCGGGCTGCCGGGCAATGCCTGGCACGGATACATATTCGCCATCTCCGTATTCATTTCGAGCGCAAGGTCAAGTGTTTGCTGCATCGTCTCATGCGAGTCTTCGGGACAGCCGAAAATATAATTTGAGATAACATACATGCCGGAATCACGCACGGTCTTGACGACCTCGCGAATGTTGACGTCCTGGAAACTGCCTTTGGAAACTTCGCGGCGCACGGTCTGATTGCCCGCCTCAATCCCAAGCGCGAGCCATTTAATCCCCGCAGCGCGGAATTTTTCCAAAAACTGCGGGCGCACCGTATCCACACGGGAATAAGTCCACATACGAAGATCAAGCTGGCGTTCGGCCAAACCGTTCACGAGCGGCTCGTAATAGTTTTTGTTCAGGAAAAACATCTCGTCCGAAACGCGGATGGTTTTCGCGCCCAGCGCGGCAAGCTTTTCAAATTCCTTGAGCATGAACGGCGGCGACCAGAACCGCATATTCGGCGAGTTCGCTGAAGCCACGCCCTCCGTATTGTCCGTGCGATTTACGATATTGATCATGCAAAAGTCGCACTTGAACTTGCAGCCGAGCGACGTGTAAATAGCAGCAAACGGTGTCCGCAAATCGTGATTAAACTCCGCGTGCCAGAAGTGCGCGCGATACAAATCCAGCGGCTTGTTTTTGTAAGGGAGCAAATCCCACGCGTAGCCCGGCAAGTCGGTGTCCATCCGTTCGTTGGGGACGACCATCTCCGGCGGATTCAAAACGGGCACACCGTTTTGCTTGTGACCGATGCCCTTGACTTTATCGAGATTGGACACCAAATCCGTCCGCAGCAAATTTTGCAGCGCATAGACGCCCTCGTTCAGCAAAATGAAATCCACTTCGTTCAGTACAATCACTTCCATCGGCAATGCGCTCGTGTGCGAACCGACGAAACAGGTCCTGGCCGCAGGTTGCGCGGATTTTAATTTTCGGGCGAGGGAAGTTGCACCGATCATGTTCGTCGTGCCGGAATTTGGATTTTGTCCGTAAACCACGAAACACACGAGACGGGCGGGCATTGCTTCAATGCGCTTCACCGCTTGCTCCTCTGAGAGCCGTTCCGCGCCGCAATCAAGAATCGCCACGCCGAAACCGTTCGAACGACAGGCTTGCGCGAGCAGCAGCGCCCAGGTCGGCGGCTCGATGGCCGAAAAGTCCTTGCTCAAATCTTGGTAAGCTTGCGCCGACGAATCAGCGTTGACGAAAAGGACGTCGAGTGGGCGGTTCATAATTTAAATTGAATTCAGCAGTTCGCAAAGCGCCTGGATGCGGTCGGTTTCCAGATCCGGATAATTGCCGATGTAGGCGCCAAAAAAATGGACGTGGTTGACGGCAGGATATTTCTCAAATTCGTCACCCAACAGGCGGCGCAGGAACGGCTGGCGGAGCTGGTTGCCACCGCCGGACGTACCGCGACGGAATTCAATCTTACGCTCACGCAAGGTTTTCTCAATGCGGTCCCAAAGCGCCTGATCCGGCTCGCGCAGCACCAGAGTTAAAGCGTAATTGCAACTGCCTTCGCGGTCGAAATCGGTGTAAAATTTCCCCGGGTTGAGATGATCGAGGAAGCAATTCAAGTTGCGCGTGCGTTTTTCGTTGTTGGCATCGAGGCGCTTCAATTGGATGCGGCCGAGGACGGCATTGATCTCCGTGCTGCGCACGTTGTAGGCAGGAAAAGCGAAAATGAAATCGGGATTCAAGTCCGGGAATTCGGATTGATAGCGCGCCTTCAACGCATCGTCCCTGCTTTCGCGCACCATGCCGTGCGAGCGGAACATGCGGAGCATTTCGTAAAATTCAGAATCGTTGGTGCAAACCATGCCGCCCTCAATGGTGCTCAGGTGATGCGCGTAGTAGAACGAAAAGTTTGACGCAAAACCGTAGCTGCCAAGTCGCCGGCCCTTGAACGTCGCACCGTGCGATTCGCAGACGTCCTCAATGATGGGGATGTTGCGCTTCTGACATTCCGCGAGCAACATGTCATCAAGGGCGTTGTAACCGAGGATGTGCGTGATAAAAACCGCACGCGTGCTGCTGTTCAATTCGGCGATCACCTGGCGCGTGTCCATGCCGAGCGTGCGCGGATTAATGTCCACAAACACCGGATCGAAGCCGGCTTGTAGCACAGACGCAATGTCAGAAACCCACGTCAGCGTCGGCACGATAACTTCGCCTTCGCCAAAGCGTTCCTTGAGCGCGGCCAGCGTGATCTGGTTCGCGGAGGAGCCGGAGTTGACGAAGACGCTGTGCTTCATACCGACCCATTGCGACCATTCCTGCTCGAAGGCAGCGACATTTTTCGACTGCGTGAGAATCGGGTCATCCTGCCGGAGGAATTCAATCAACGCATCGAGATCTGCACGCGTGATGTTGTTAGACATCAGCGGCCAGTCGCGCAGGTTCGCCGCCGTCACGGGTTCACTTTTCGCTGTAATAATCGCCATATTCAACAATAATCGTGCTCTTGCCGTCCTCGCGTTCCAACGCTTTTTTATAGGCCGGGAAAATTTGTCCAGGTTCGTCGAGACGGATGACCTCAATGTTTTTACACATGAGCCGGAACGCGTCGGTGAAGTCGCCGACGTGCTGAAATTGCGGATGCAACGGGCGCTCCGAACCAATGCCGGTACGGATGATCACCTTCGGCTGATAGCCGCCGTTGGACATAGCGGAAAGTTTGTCGAGATGGCTGACGACCTGATTGACGGCGCACAGCAAAAAGTTCCAACGCGGATAAAGGCTCACCGGCACAACACCCGCAAGCGCAAGGCCGGTAGACATACCCATCTGCAACTCTTCCGTCACCGGCAGCTCGAGAAGCCGGTCTTTCGCCACGTTTTTCAACGTGGTCGTCATCGCCGTGCCGGGACAGGCAACAGCCTGGCCGAGAAACATCGTCCGCGGGTCGCGCGCGAGGAATTCCATCGCACGGCAAAGTTCATCGAAATACTTCATGCGAAAACAGGGTTAAAATTGGACGCGCTGGCCGGCTCCGGCGTGGGGGTATCTGGTATGATACTGGTAGTAGGTAACGAGCGGATGGCGACTATGCTCGTAAGTCAGGACAGGCTGATTCCATGCCTCGCGCGTGTCAGTACACACGGATTTGCCATTGTCCTCGACAATGAAACGGATCGGCAACTGGTGATTGTGGGAATATTTCACGCTTTCGTGGAAAATGCCCGTTTCGCTGGTCATCTCGCCGGCGAAGCAATGCACCATGCCCTTTTCGCCGCGCCGCTTGAGCCCCATCGCTGCGCCGACGGCAATCGGAATAATACCGCCAACAATGGCTGAGGAAACAACGCGCTGTCTCGGAAAGCAGAGCGAAATGGAATGGCCGGCGATAATTTCCGCCTTCAACTCCTCGCGCGGCACGCCTTTGAGCAGGCATTGATAATGGCTGCGCCACGAGCAAAACACCCAGTCCTCGGGCTTCACGTCGCGGAAAAGCCCGATCATCTGCTCCTCGTTGCCGTAATAAAGATGAATGGGCGCACGGATTTTTGCGGCGTTGAACAAATCCGCAATCTCCGTCTCAAAGGCGATCAAATCTTGGGCGGTCATGGAGCGGACAGCTTGCCGCAGCCAGCGGACAGGGTCAAGTTTTGACACGGGAAGAAAGGGTTGATAACGATTGAAACGCCGAGCACCTTCCCCGCGCGAACGAAATATGAACCACCCACTGACCGAGACGGTGCCCGGCGCTTCTCACCTACGATGCACCCGGTGCATTCGCATCCAATTCGCGGAAGGCTTCGATCTGCTGCTTGTCGCGCGCCTTATCGTGGGCGGAAAAATCCTCCTCCAACTCGTGAAAAATCACCTGGCTGCCGCCAAACTCAAATTTGAACGGCACATGGATCAGCCGGTTCAACTGTTTCTTGATTTTAGAGTGTCTTGCCGGCGGCGCGAACACGAGCAAAAATCCGCCGCCACCCGCACCGAGAAGTTTTCCGCCCAGCGCACCGGCGGAACGCGCCGCGTCGTAGGCGGCGTCCACCTGCGCATTGGAAATTTTGTCGCTCAGCGAGCGCTTGTCCAGCCACGCGGCGTGCAGCAGCCCGCCAAACGGGGCCAGGTCGCCGCTGCCGTTCAGGATGTCGCAGCCTTGGTCCACGCACCCGCGCAGCTTGTTCAGCAACGCTGAACGCTCGGCGATGCTCGGCACAAAACTCGTCGCCACACTGGCCGCCGTGCGCTTGATGCCGGTATAAAACAACATCAAGTGCGAAGCCAGTTCCTCCATCCGCTCGTGGGTCAAGGTCATCGGCTGCACGGAAAATTCACCGTTCGGCAAAAAGCTGATGCGGTTTAAGCCGCCGTAAGCCGCGCAGACCTGATCCTGGGAGCCGACCATTTCCTTTAACATTTCCTGCTCGATGTGGATGCTTTCCGAGGCGAGCTGCTTCTTGCCAACCGCGCGGCCCTGCAAGGCGTAAAGCGCATTGAGCAAGCCAACCGTGAACGCCGAACTCGAACCCATGCCGCTGCGGCCAGGGAGATCGCCATCGTGATGGATTTCCACACCGCGCGCCATTTTCAAGAAACGCAACGTCTCGCGCGCCGAGGGATGCTGAATTTCCTCCGGCTGCTGGCAGTTCTCAATCTTGGAATAGACGACGCGGATGCGGTGCTCGAAAAACGGCGGCAGGTAGCGGCACGTCAGGTAGCAATACTTGTTGATGGTCGCCGCCAGCACCGCGCCGCCATGCTGCCGATACCACGCCGGGTAGTCCGTGCCGCCGCCAAAAAACGAAATACGAAATGGTGTCCGGCTGATGATCATTTGTGTTGCCGCGAAAAGCTAACGGGTGCGAAATGCCGCCACAAGCCGTTAAATTTGTAATTTTCCGCGCGCCACCGCCGCCAGGAGCGCCGCCCAGTTGCCGCCGCTGTAAAAATCCGGCTCTTGAAGGAGAGATTTCAAATCCTTCGTCCAGCGCACGCAAATCAAGCCCGCCTCGATTTCCGCATTCGGCACTAGCCGGGCGTCCGCAGCAAAATAACACCACATCCGGCTGGTAAACCGTGAGAGTGAAGGTGACAGGCTGGCGAGCAACTCAAATTTTTCCGCGACATGGCCGGTCTCCTCCAGCAATTCCTTGCGCGCCGCCTGTTCCGGCGTCTCGTCTTTCTCCACGTGGCCGGCGGGCAGTTCCAAAGTCAGTTCCGCGACCGCATGGCGGAATTGCCGCACCAGCAGCAGCTCGTGTTTCTCCGTCACCGCGATGATACAGACGAAGTCCGGCGAGTTGATAGAGTAGTTCGGAAGTGTACCGTCACCCGCCGCCGCCTGCACCTGAAACCACGGCGTGGTGAAAACGGTTTTCCGCCCTGGAAATTTTTCACTCATGTCATTCAGGCGGCGAACTGCGCCAGATTTTTTCGAATAAAGACTTCCGCCTGCGGCAGTGATTCCGGCGTGCCGATGTCGAGGAACGGGGCTTCGCTCAAAACCGTTTTCAGCCGCGCGCCGGTGCGAATGAGTGCGGGAAAAACATCCCGTTCAAAACTCAACGGCGACTTCGATGGAAATTTCCCCACCGTCGCATGGCGAAACAAATAAACACCGGCGTTGATGTTGCCCGCGCCGGGTTTCTTTTCGTCGAAGCCGGTCAAATCACCGGCCACATTCTGCGAAACCGTGCCGAACCGCGAGGCGTCCGCCATCGGCACCCCGAGAATCGCGCCCTCATTTACCGACTGGTCGAGCGCGGCAAAAAGCCTTTCCAGCGGCGCGAGGACGAGCGAATCGCCGTTCAACACCAGCCACGCCGCAGGCTTTTCAGCAGCGCAGCTGGCGGCGTTCAAAAATCCGCCAGCCGTGCCGAGCGGCGTGGTTTCGGGAAGGCAGGTCACGCGGACACTTTTCACCGGCGACGGCGAGAAATGTTTTTCCACCGTTTCCGAAAGATAGCCGGTGGAGAGAATCACGTTGCGGATTCCCTGCGCCGCGAGGTAGCGCACCACCCATTCAACAAACGGCCGACCATTGACAGGTGCCATCGGCTTGGGCAGGTCAACCAGCAGATGCTTGATGCGCGTGCCGAAGCCGCCGGCGAGCACGACGGCGGTGATTTGTGCGGGTGAAACAGGCACAGCTTTTAGCCACAGATTTTCACAGATGAAACACCCATATTCTTTCTAGCTGGGTCCAGCTGTGCGCAGCGGTGGCAGAAAATCACACGTTCGAATAAATCGTGTTCCGCAAAATCGTGAAGCCCTTGATGAGTTCCACGATGCCGCGATCCAAGCCCCATTCCGGTTTGAAACCGGTGCCGGCGATGCGGGCGTTGCTCACGATGTAATCGCGCTTGTCCGGATCCTCACCAATCGGGGCTTCCACAAACACGAATTTCGGCAGATGTTTCTGAATGACAGCACAGAGTTCGAGCTTGGAGAGGTTTGCGTCATCGAGGCCGACGTTGTAGGGCTGACCCTTCATCGTCTCGAAATTCGCGATGCCGTGCGTGAACGCGCGGGCCACGTCGCGGATGTGGATGTAATTGCGCTTGAAGTGGCCTTCAAAAATCAGCACCGCGCGGTCATGCAAGGCGCGATAGACAAAGTCGTTCACCAACAGGTCGAGGCGCATGCGCGGCGAGCAGCCGAACACGGTGGCGAGGCGGAAACTGATGCTGTTCTCGCGCGACAAAACGGCTTCCTCGGCTTTTACCTTGGTGACACCGTAGGTCGAAATCGGGCGCAACGGCGTTTCCTCGGTGCAGAATTTTCCTTTTTCGCCGACGCCGTAGCCGCTGTTGGTCACCGGCATGATGACCCACTGCTGCCGGCCGGCGAGGCGGCAGATCATTTCCACCGCCTGCTGGTTGGTGGAGGTGGTGGCGAGGGCATCCGTGTTGCACAGCGGCACGCCGACGAGCGCGGCGAGCGGGATGATGAGGTCAGCCTTCGCGAGGAGCGGCTTCATGACCGATTCATCGCGGCAATCGCCGCGCACGACGGAAAATTTTTCGGACTGACAACAGTCCATCAGCGAATTCTGGCTGAAGTAAAAATTATCCAGAACGGTTACCTGATGCCCCAGAGAAAGCAAAGTCGGGGTTAGCACAGACCCCAAGTAGCCGGCTCCGCCGGTGATAAGAATTTGCATAATGTGTTTTGTTTAAGCGCCCATTTTACCGGTGCCGGCGACAAATTCAACCTCCAAACATGAGAGCCTGTCTGAAAATTACGAAGGGTAGATGGGAGTTGGGAGTTGGCAGATGGTCGCGCGAAGGGAATGAAGGATTTGATTAGATGGCATTTTCTTCACCGACTTCGCGGCCTTTGTGCGCCCGACCAGTCCCCCCCTCGGTGTTATTGGACAAGCTCTGAGCGCTGAGGCTTGACCCGGAGCGCATTGTCCGGCAGAAAAGGGCCTGAAAAATGAAACAAGCTTTGATTCCCCAGCGCATCGTCATAATCGGCGGCGGCATTGTCGGCCTGGCGACCGCGTATAAACTCGGGCGCCAGTATCCGGCAACCCAAATCACGCTGCTGGAAAAAGAGCCGGCGGTCGGCCAGCACCAAACCGGGAATAATAGCGGGGTCTTGCACGCCGGGCTTTACTACAAGCCCGGTTCCGCAAAGGCCCGGCTAGCCGTCAATGGCATCAAGCAAATGACGGCCTTCTGCCGCGAACACGACATTCCCCATGAAATTTGCGGCAAGCTAGTGGTGGCAACAGATGAAAATGAATTAACCCGCCTGCACGCGCTCCACGAACGCGGCCAACAGAACGGGCTCCGAGATTTGCGCCTGCTCAACCGCGAGCAGATGCGCGCAATGGAACCGCACGTCGGCGGAATTGCCGCCTTGCACGTGCCCGAGGAAGGCATCGTGGATTATCCGAAAGTTTGCGAGGTATTACAGAGGAAAATCACCGAAGCCGGCGCCAAAGTGGTGATCCAAGCCAAAGTATACCGCCTGGAATTCAGATCAGAAAGCTGGGTCGCGCATTCCACAGCTGGAAGTTTTGAAGCTGATTTCCTGATCAATTGCGCCGGGTTACACAGCGACCGCGTCGGTGCGCTGGCAGGCGAAAAACGCACCGTGAGAATTGTTCCATTTCGTGGAGAATACTACAAAATCAAAGCCAGCAAACAGCACCTGGTGCGCAACCTGATCTATCCGGTGCCGGACCCGCAATTCCCATTTTTGGGCGTTCATTTCACAAGGCTGATTCACGGCGGCATCGAAGCCGGGCCGAACGCGGTGCTGGCATTTTCACGGGAAGGTTATCGCAAAACCGACATCAACCTGTTTGATCTTTTTGACTCGCTCAGCTTCACCGGCCTGTGGAGGTTTTTAGGCCGGCACAAGCAGATGAGCTGGGCGGAATTGCGGCGATCGTTCAGCCGGCGCCGGTTTTGCGAATCGCTGCAAAAACTGGTTCCCGACATCCGCCCGGAAGATTTGGAAACCGGCGGCGCGGGAGTGCGCGCCCAGGCCATGTCGCCCGACGGCTCGCTGGTGCAGGATTTTTTCTTTCAGCGCGGCCACCGGGCATTGCACGTTTTAAATGCGCCAAGTCCGGCGGCCACAGCCGCCCTTGCCATTGGAGACAACATACTGCGCGAAGTTGAAGCCATGTTTTAGGAGTTGGGAGATGGCAGATGGGAGATGAGGTCGCCCGAGGAACGCGAAGGGAACATTCAACGCTCAACATCCAAGGGATGGGGCGTAATACCGGATTTCACAACCAACGATCAAAGGGCGCGAAGAGGGAACGGACGGGGTGAAGTTTTTAATTTTGAGTTTTTTAGTTTTTAGTTCGGAATTGTCGCGCGAAGGGGAAACTGGTTGCTAATTGCTAATCCGGAGACAGGCCACAAAGGTTGATGGGGTTCAAAGCAAAAACGTCCGCCCTCACCTGCTTCCTATTGTATCTGAATTTCCATCTAACCTTGTCTGGGAGTAATGGCTTGGGAAGATGGGACTGTGTTTCAAATGTGCCCGTCCTACGGACTCCGTGCGCGCCGGCGTGGTGAACGAGATGGGAGATAGGAGATGGGAGATGGTCGGGCGAAGGCGGCGAAAGCGGCGAAGGGAAAAAGCCGGGGATTTCTTTCTGACTGCTGGCTTATATCATCGCGATTCGCAGAAACGAATCAAGCGACTCATTGAATTGCAGCCTTCAATTCCGCCCCGGTCATTTCCATGACAAGCTGCTCAAAAGTAATTTCCGGCTGCCATTTTAGCAGTCGTCCGGCTTTGGCCGCATTGCCAAGGAGTTGATGCGGTTCGACCGGGCGGAAGAGCTGCGCCTCCTGCCGCACATATTGACGCCAGTCCAGACCCGCCGCTTGAAAGGCAAGCTGCACCACGTCCTGAACGCTGTGCAGCCGGCCGGTGGCAAAAATAAAATCCTCCGGCGCGTCATGCTGCAAAGCCAGCCACATCCCGCGCACATAATCCCGCGCATGCCCCCAATCACGCTGCGCCACGGTATTACCGAGAACCAATTCCCGCTGCCGCCCCAGTTTGATAGCGGCGGCGGCGCGGCAGATTTTCCGGGTCACAAAATTCTCGCCGCGCCGGGGAGATTCATGGTTGTAAAATATGCCATTGACGGCAAACAAGCCGAACGTCCGGCGATAGATGCGCGTCATCTGGGTGCCAAAAGCCTTGGCGCAGCCATAAGGCGTAACCGGGGCGACGGGCGTGGTTTCATCCTGCGGCGACTGTTCCGGACTGCCGAAAATCTCACTCGAACTGGCGTGAAAAAAACGCGGCGGCTGGTTTAGCTTCCGGGCCATTTCCAGAACCCGCAAGGTGCCGAGGCCGGTCAGGCGGCAGGTCTCCTCGACTTTTTCAAAGCTCTGGCCGACATGGCTCTGGCCCGCGAGATGATAAACTTCATCCGGCGCCGCCTGTTCCAGCGGAATGCGGATGGAATCCGCGTCGTCCAAATCGGCAGCGGACAAAAACAGCCGCTGCCGGATGATTTGCGGGTCGGCGACCAGCGACTTCAAGTTGGCCAAGACGCCATGGGCGGAACGGTGGAAAACGCCGTGAACCTCGTAGTTTTTTGCCAGCAACAGTTCCGCCAGATAGGAGCCGTCCTGACCGTCGATGCCGGTGATGAAGGCTCGTTTCATGGCCGACGTAAAAATTATTTTTTGCCGGCGGCCAGCAATTTCACATCGGCCTCCACCATCAACCGGGCGAGGTCGGCAAACTTGGTTTTCGGGGACCAGCCCAGTTTCCGGTGCGCCTTGCCAGCGTTACCAATGAGCACGTCCACCTCAGCGGGGCGATAGAATCGGGGATCAACCTCGACATAATCCTGCCAGTTCAATCCGACGTGCTGGAAGGCGAGTTCCAAGAATTCCCGGACACTGTGGGTCTCGCCAGTGGCCACCACATAATCATCCGGCTCCGGTTGCTGGAGCATAAGCCACATGGCCTCGACATATTCCTTGGCATAGCCCCAATCGCGCCGGGCCTCGATGTTGCCCATGTAGAGCTTGTCCTGGAGACCGGCATGAATACGGGCAACTGCCCGGGTGATTTTGCGCGTCACAAAATTTTCACCACGCCGGGGGGATTCGTGGTTGAACAAAATGCCATTGCTAGCATGCAAGCCATAAGACTCGCGCTGGTTGACCGTGATCCAATAAGCATAAACCTTCGCACAGGCGTAGGGACTACGCGGATGAAACGGCGTCAATTCCGTCTGCGGCGTATCGCGCACCTTACCAAACATCTCGCTGGAAGAAGCCTGATAAAAACGCGGACGCTGACCGCTTTCGTGAATGGCCTCGAGCAACCGCGCCACGCCGGTGGCGGTGATGTCAGCCGTATAACCGGGAATGTCAAAGCTGATACGCACGTCGCTTTGCGCGGCCAGGTTATAGACTTCGTCCGGCTTAATTTTATCCAGCAACCGGACAAGCGAGCCGGCATCGGCCAGATCACCGTGGTGCAATGAAATCTGCTCAGGTTTGATATGCCCGCTGGCATAGATGCTTTCAAGATAGCCCCAATAAGGCGCCGCCGTCCGGCGGATGATGCCGTGAACTTCGTAGCCTTTTGACAAAAGCAGTTCGGCCAGATAGGAACCGTCCTGCCCGGTAATGCCGGTGATGAGAGCTTTTTTCGCCATAAAATGTCCGCCAAAGTATTTCGAAATTTTCCGGCGACAGCAAGGCTTGTCATCAGGGCTGACAAGGGTTTCGGGAAATGAACGCTGGATTCCCGCGACCCCGCATCATAAACTGACCCGAATAAATCCGTGACCAATTTTCAAAACCAGAATAAATTCTCCGTATGCAAGTGATGATTTTATGCGGCGGCTTGGGAACCCGGCTGCGAGAGGAAACGGAATACCGCCCCAAGCCGATGGTTGAAATCGGCGGCCGGCCGATCCTCTGGCATATCATGAAGAGTTATGCCACGCATGGATTCAGAAAATTTGTGCTCTGCCTCGGCTACAAGGGCGCGACCATCAAGGATTATTTCCTCAACTATGAAACCTTGAACAATGATTTCACCCTGGCGCTGGGAACCACCAATAAAATAAAATTTCACAACGCGCACTCCGAGGAAGGCTGGCAAATAACCTTCGTGGAAACAGGCGCCACCGCAATGACCGGCGCGCGCGTCCGGCGGGCGCTGCCTTACATCCACTCCAATAATTTTGCACTGACCTATGGCGACGGCCTGGCAAACATTGATATCAAGGCGGAACTGGCATTCCACAATAAACATGGACGGCAAGCAACTGTGGCGGCGGTTCGTGCGCCCTCGCGCTTTGGCGAAATGGTGATCGGCGAATTAGAACAGGTCAGCAACTTTCGTGAGAAGCCTGACGCAGCTGGCGGACACATCAACGGCGGATTTTTCATCTTGAAGCGCGCAGGAATGGAAAAATACCTGCAATCTGCGGGCGACGATTTAATCTGGGAACGGGAGCCTCTGGAAAAACTGGCGCGCGCAAAGCAGCTTAAAGCCTTTCAACACGACGGGTTTTGGCAGCCGATGGACACCTATCGGGAAGTTGAATTGCTAAACGAACTCTGGCGTAAAAACAAGGCTCCATGGAAAATCTGGTGAATCATGTTCGCTGAAACTTTTCGCAAAAAGACCGTCTGGCTCTCCGGACACACGGGCTTCAAAGGCGCGTGGCTAGCACAATGGCTGCTCAAATTGGGCGCAAATATTCACGGACTCGCTTTGGAACCGGCCACCAAACCCGCGCTGTTCAATCAACTCGGACTCGCCAAACAGCTCCACCATCAGATTGCGGATGTACGGGACGCCGGTGCGGTGGCAAAATCCATCCACACAGCACAGCCTGATTTCGTTTTTCATCTCGCGGCGCAACCTCTGGTCAGAACGTCCTATGAACAGCCGGTGGAAACTTACGCGACCAACGTCATGGGCACGATCCAGGTGCTGGAAGCGCTGCGCGGTTTGAATAAACCGTGCGCTGCCGTGCTCGTCACCACCGACAAATGCTATGAAAACCGCGAATGGTTTTACGGCTATCGTGAAGAAGACCCGCTGGGCGGCCATGATCCCTATAGTTCCAGCAAAGCCGCCGCTGAAATCGCCATTGCCGCGTGGCGGCGCTCTTTTTTTCAGAATCATCCGGTTAAAATTGCCAGCGCCCGGGCGGGCAACGTCATTGGCGGGGGCGACTGGGCCAAAGACCGCATCGTTCCTGATTGCATCCGCGCTCTGCAGAAGAAACAAACCATCACTGTCCGCAATCCGAATTCCACACGCCCGTGGCAGCATGTTCTGGATCCGTTGAGCGGTTATCTCGGGCTCGCGGCCAAACTCACCGAACCCGCAACCAACTCCGCTCAACGAGCTTCCGCTTTCAACTTCGGACCAGCGCATGAATCTTCCCGCACGGTCGGGGAACTGGCTGACGAAGTGCTGAAGCATTGGCCGGGACGCTGGGAAAACAAATCCGATACCGGGGCGGTCCATGAAGCCAGATTACTCCAGTTGGCGACAGACAAAGCGCACGCCCTGCTGGGATGGTCACCTGTCTGGAATTTTTCAAACGCCATCAAACACACCGTCGAGTGGTATCGGCAGGAGCATGAAAACCCCGGCCAAACGGCGGTCAATAAAATGACTTCAGACCAAATCTCTGATTATTGCGCCGCTGCCCGCAAACTGAAAATGCCTTGGGCTCTGGATTGATTTTGCCTCCATGCGAACCCCTGCTGATATTAAAGCTGAAATTCTGCGGCTTACCCGCGAATATGCACGTCTAGCCCACCGCAGCCAGCGCCCGGGTTTTGAACCGGAGGGCGGCGCGCCATTTCTTCCCGGCCAAACAACGGTGCCCTACGCCGGACGCGTTTTTGACGAAAACGAAGTCGAAGCGGCGGTGAATGCCACTCTTGATTTCTGGCTCACCTTGGGCCCGGAAGGCGACGCATTGGAAAACGAACTCGCCACCTTTCTCAAAGTCAAAAAAACCATCCTCGTCAATTCCGGTTCGTCGGCGAACCTACTTGCCGTTGCCGCACTCACCAGCCCCAAATTGGGCGAGCGCCGCCTGCGCCCGGGTGACGAAATCATCACGGCGGCGGCAGGTTTCCCGACCACCGTCGCGCCCATCATCCAAAACCACTGCGTGCCGGTGTTCATTGACAATGATCCGATCACGCTCAACGCCCGGGTCGACCAGCTTGAAAGCGCTTTAACTCCCGGCAAAACCAAGGCCGTGATGATGGCGCACACGCTCGGCAATCCGTTTGATCTGTCCACCGTCACCGAGTTTTGCCGCCGGCACCAGCTTTGGCTCATTGAAGACAACTGCGACGCGCTGGGCTGCACCTACGACGAAAAACTGACCGGCACGTTCGGCGATTTGTCCACCCAATCATTTTATCCGCCACACCACATCACGATGGGCGAAGGCGGCGCGGTCAATGTTGTCCGCGACATGAAACTCAAGGTGCTGGTGGAGAGCTTTCGCGACTGGGGACGCGATTGCTGGTGTGCCAGCGGCAAGGACAACACCTGCAACAAACGCTATGGCTGGAAGCTCGGCGAACTCCCCGAAGGCTACGACCACAAATATATTTACTCGCATCTTGGCTACAACTTAAAGCCGCTGGACACGCAGGCGGCCATCGGCCGGCAACAACTTAAAAAACTTCGGGCCTTTGTAAAAGCGCGGAAGGATAATTGGCAATACCTACGCGCAGGACTTGACCCCTTGGGCGAATTTTTTGAATTCATGCTACCCACCCATGCGAAAAGCTGGTCGCCGGCAGGATTCTCCTGGGATGCGACCGGTCATCAAACCGGATGTTCGTGGTTTGGATTCATGATGCTGGTCAGACCGACCGCGCCCTTCTCGTGCAGCGAGTTTGCCCGCGCACTGGAGGGGAAAAAAATCGGCAGCCGGATGCTGTTCGGCGGCAATCTTATCCGCCAACCGGCGTTCGTTCAGTTGCACAAAGATAATCCGGCGGCGTTTCGCGTGGCCGGCGATTTGAAAGGCGCCGACCGCATCATGAACGAGGCGATTTTCATCGGCGTTTTTCCCGGACTCACCTCCGCCATGCTGGACTACATGGTAGATGCCATAACCACCTTTGTCCGGAGCCGGACATGAAGATTTTTCTCACTGGTGGAACCGGTTTCATCGGCAGCCATTTTCTCCAGCAGGCGCTCGATGCCGGGCACCAAATTGTTGCAGTGCAGCGCACTGGCAGCAAACCGCGGATTCCATTGTCGCGTGAGCCTGTCTGGCTAGACGGAAGCCTCGACGACAACTGGTCGGCACCCCTTTCCAATTGTAAAATTCTCGTTCATCTGGCGGCGGCGGGCGCAAACCCGCAACAATTGGACTGGAACGAATTGTTCGACGTGAATGTCCGACAAAGTTTGAGCCTGTGGCGGCAAGCGGCAAAGGCGGGAGTGTCCCGATTCGTGATTTGCGGCTCCTGTTTTGAATACGGCAAAAGCGGCGAACATTATGAATTCATCCCCACCAACGCGCCGCTTGAACCGGCGAACGCCTACGCCGCATCCAAAGCCGCCGCAACAATGGCGGCACTGGCACTGGCGGTTGAAACAAAAATTGAACTCGTCGTGTTGCGGCCATTTCATGTTTTTGGCGAAGGCGAAGAGACCTCACGTTTCTGGCCGTCCCTGCGAAAAGCGGCACTTGCGGGCAGAGATTTTCCGATGACGACAGGCGAACAGATCCGCGATTTCGTTCCGGTGAAAATTGTGGCGGAACATTTCGTTGCGGCGTTGTCACAAACCGGTTTACCTCCGGGCGAACCAAAAATTCAAAACGTCGGGACCGGAGAACCGCAAACACTCCGAAACTTCGCCCAGCATTGGTGGAAACAATGGCAGGCAAAGGGCAGCCTAAAGTTTGGGAAACTGCCCCACCGGCCCAATGAAGTCATGCGCTATGTTCCACAATTATAAACGATGGGCCACCAAAGCCTTTTTTAGGAACAATCAAAACCGAACGCATTTGACAGGCGGTCAAGGTTTGGCGGTCTCCGGTTGAATCCCGGCCAGCTGTTTTTGAAATTCATTCTGCCAATCAACACCCGGTGATTCCAAGCCGGCAACCATGTGGGTGGCGATGGCCGTATGGGGCGACCAAAGCTTGTAGCGGCGGCCAAATAAAATCTGCCGCCAGCAATAATACCAAGACAAAACCATACTACCCGCCCAAAACCAGCGGTGCGTCAACGACCACCGGACAAATTTGAATGGATTAAAAACGCGCTTTTTGGTCAGCGCCGCCCACAGCGCCAAATCCGGCAGGGTGCGCCCTTTATGATCCCGGGCAAGGCGATCTATGACGCTCTGGCATTCAATCAACACCGAGCGCCTAGCCATGAACGTATCCGTGGTACTGATGCAAGCGAACCACTTTTTTCCACAAAACTCCCTATTTTCAAACCTCATATTATGCAAATCAATCGTATAAAGATCATGGCTTTCGTAGGGAGCGATAAAATCAGCGTCGAGATATTGCCCAAAAAAATCAACAGCCAGCGGGAATTGGCCGGGCAGAAAAAAGTAATCATCCGCGCCAATATAGACAATTTCGGCATCGGTCTGTTCCCGGAGAATGCGGTGGGCCTCGTGAAGCGTGGTTCCCGCCCCAACACCTGAAAACCGGACCAGCACCAAATCTTCCTGCGGCCAGTTTCTTTGGAACATGGCCTCGTATTCCGGCGGACAGCCATTCAGCAAGGCCCACAGTTTGACCCGCAACCCACCCAAAGAATTTCGGAATGACTTCAGGCAAAATTCAGACAGCTTGAGTTTATCATCGCAGAAAATGGGGGGACGGGTGCCACAACTGTTGGAAACTTTGGGATAAATGCGGTAAGCCACCGCCACATCATATTTATACTGACTCATAATCAATGCTAAAAGGAAACAGGGCTACCGATAAAAATAAAGCTAAAACATAACGCATATGCCCGACCCCATCAGCCTTGAGAGGCATACAAGGTGTTAATTTGCGGAAAAAGTTCGCACTTGAATCCCGAATCGAAGAGGATGCGTTGCAGGCTCTCCACTTCAGCCAAATCATGATACTCCATGATTACGCTTCTTATTTTCGACAATTGCTCCCTTGAGATCGCTGAAAGTATGCCTAATTCGCTTCCTTCACAATCCAGCTTCAATAAATCAATCTTCTCCACTCCGCACAGGTTGAAAAGATCATTGATGCTGACCACATTGACAGAACAAGATTGGCTTTTCGGTTGACTAAGGCTGCATCCGGAATCAATGCCTGGGGTAAAATATAAAGCGGCCGCTCCGGTTTTGTCAGATACCGCCTCGGGATGGAAATGAATCCGGCAATTCGAATTAAGGAGCAGATTATTTTTTAATTGATTGGCGTTTTTAGGAAAAGGTTCAAACGCGTGAATTGCAACCTGCGGATTCAGATAGGAAGCATATAACGCAAAAAATCCAACATTAGCCCCAATATCAACAATAATTTTGGCCTGGCGGATATCTTTTTCGGCCCGCCGGTAATTTTCAAAAACAAACACCTCAAGAAAAATCCACCAATCTGAAGTTCCCGGACGCATATCACAAGACGCCCCACCGCTTATTACGCACCGGTAAGGCCGGCGGCGCTGCCCCATGCAATCTGCAACCAGACGAGGCCAGCCCCGCACCCGGTAAATCAGGCGGGGGATAATTGACAGGTGTCGCCATGCTCCCCTGATAAAACCCATTCTTAATATTTTCATTCAACCGCCTAATCCTTGGAAAATTGTCATCATCTGCCGCGCGCCTTTTTCCCAAGTGAAGTTCCGAGCGTGCTGCTGGTTTTTTTTGCCTATCTGCCGGCGTTCATCCGCGGACAATGCCAGCATCCGCTGCATCCGGGCGGCGATGGCCGCAATGTCATGGGGATCAACCAGCCACTCGCCATCCGGCATAATTTCCGGCAGGGAGCTGGTGTTGGAGGCGATCACCGGACAGCCGCAGGCCATCGCCTCCACGACCGGCAGACCGAAACCTTCGTAAAATGACGGATACAGCATGAACTCGGCGTTTTGATAAAGGCTCACCAACTGGCTGTCATCCGCATATCCAAACAGACTGACTTTGTCCCGGATGCCGAGTTTGCCGGCCAGCGCCAGAAGTTCCTGACGCTGCGGCTCGCCCATGAGCCCGACCACAACGTATTGGACATCACTCTGGCGGGCAAATAGAGCGAACGCCTGGAGCGCCCCCAGCACATTTTTGCGTTTGGGATGAGTGGTGATGGAAAGAAAATACTTTTCCGCAATCACACGCGACGGTCTGGTTTCCGCCGTCGCAAAGAATTGTTCTGCCACCCCCAAATGGACAACTTCAATCTTTGCCGCGGGAACCCGATAAAACCCAATGATATCGCGCTTGGTGTTGTGCGAGTCGGCCACAATCACATCCGCCATACGCAATGCGCGGGAAACCTGCCAGCCATAATAAAGCCGATGCTGCCAGCCATAATGCTCCGGCAGCACCCGGAAGGCCAGATCGTGGATGGTCACGACATACTTAACCCCCTTTTGCCGACGAAACGGGAGAACATGCGACGGGCCATGAAAGATATCAGGGGCAAATTTCCGGTTCAGCCGGTGGGTCTGAACCGTATCAAACCAGGCCGCGCCTGCCAGTCCGGCACGGGCCGAAGCCGTCCAAGTTTCGCCGATGGTGCGCGACTGGTCGGGCTGGAAAAAAACATACCGGTTCTCCGGATCCAATTTCAAGCACGCCCGATACAGATAGGCGATGTAATTGGGCACCCCGGTTCCCTTCTCCAGATACATCCGAGAATTGACGGCAATTTTCAAAATTCAAGAGTTTTCAGCAGGTTGACGGTCAACGGCATTTATATTCCCACCAACCCAGTTTGTTCATGGTGGAGGGGTGAAAATACTTGGGTCGCTGCGCGTGTCAAGACCCATTGGCCGGCGGCAGCTTTTCTTGACACTTTGGCAATCACAGTCAAAATCCCGCCTCGCGCTGAGAGCGTGTCTGAAAATTACGAAGGGCGGATGGGAGTTGGCGGATGACCGCCTGGCCCACGGCCAAGATCCCCCACCGCAGTCCCCCTCGGAATTTTCAGACAAGCTCTGACGGTTTTTCCCAGTTGAAACGCCAGCGGAATCAGCGACAATGAAAGATTTATGAAAATGAAAGTTTCAAAAGCCAATCCGGAATCCCAGCCCCATGGAATGCTGATCGCTGGCCTGCTGGCAATTATCCTTGGCCTGTTCTTCTGGCGATGTTTTCTGCCTGATTTTGTCCACTTTTCCAATGACGGCCCACTGGGACAGCAAATGGGAGCATGGGGACAACTGCCTGAGGCATTTACCGGCTCATGGAATCCTTCCAGCGTCATCGGAGGGAGCAATGGAACTTACCCGCTCGGCGTGGATGCATTGTTGAAATGGCTTTTAGGCCCCGTTGGATTTGCAAAGTTTTTTATTCCCATCGCCCTGCTCATTCTCAGTCTGGGTGCGTGGACTTTCTTTAGGCAACTCAAGCTCACACCGCTGGCGACCGTGCTGGGCACACTGGCAACGATGCTCAATTCAACTTTTTTTGCCACCGCCTGCTGGGGCGTGGGGTCGCAACAAATCGCCCTGGGCATGGATTTTTTTGCCTTGGCGCTCACCATCTCCAACACCAAGGAAACCGCATGGCACATCCGCTGGACACGGCTGGCACTGGCCGGCTTGTGCGTGGGATTAAATGTCATCGAAGCCGCTGACATAGGCGCGCTTTACAGTATTCTGGTCGCCGCTTTTGTCTTCTACAAATCGTGGACGGAAGAAGATGGCGGTCATTTCAAACGAGTGATTCGCGGCACCAGCCATGTGGCAATCATTGCAATATTCGCCGGGTTCATGGCATTTCAAACCGTCGTTTCACTTGTTGGCAGCTCCATTCAGGGAGTGGCCGATGTGACACAAAACACTGAAACCAAGTCCCAACATTGGGATTGGGCCACGCAATGGAGCCTGCCCAAAAAAGAAACCTTGGGACTGATGGTGCCGGGGCTGTTCGGCTACAAAATGGACACCCCAAAAGACATGATGCCGGCCCTGCAAGATGCCTATCGCGGTGGGATTTATTGGGGCGGCATCGGGCGCGACCCACGGTTGGACCAGTTTTTCGATGCCGGCGGCCAAGGCACACCGCCATCGGGTTTCATGCGGTTCACCGGCGGCACGAATTATTGCGGCATCCTGGTGCTGCTCATCGCCGCGTGGGGATTGGCGCAATCGTTCCGGCGGCAAAACACGCCCTTCCCGGAGGCGCAAAAAAAACTCATCTGGTTCTGGGCATTGGTAGCTGCAATCTGCCTGCCGCTGGCCTGGGGAAGATTTGCGCCCGGCTCACATTCCAGCAATGATTTTCTGTTCTATGCATTTCTCTACAAGCTGCCTTATTTCTCGACCATCCGTAACCCGGTGAAATTCCTCATTTTCTTTTCGTGGGCCGTGGTCATCTTGTTTGCTTATGGTGTTCACGCCCTGAACCGCCGCAGTCCCGACAACGCGCCGCTAAAATCCACAGGCTACACCGACCAAATCAAAAGCTGGTGGTCCAGGGCGGGGGCGTTCGACCGCAGATGGACACAAATTTGCATCGGCCTGCTCGGCGCGAGCTTTCTCGGCTGGCTGATTTACTCGGCGCAAAAGCCGAGCCTCATCCAGCATCTCCAGAAAACAGGTTATCCGGACGAGGCGATGGCACAGCAAATCGCCACGTTCAGCATCAGTCAGACAGGCTGGTTTGTGCTGCTGTTTGCCGGCGCCGGCGTGCTGGTGACGCTGACCACCGCGGGGTGTTTCACCGGCCCGCGCGCAAGAATCGGCGCGGTTCTGCTGGGAGGATTTTTACTTTTCGATCTGGGCCGGGCGGATTTACCCTACGTCGTCCATTGGGATTACAAGCAAAAATATGAAGTCGGATCGCTCAATCCCATTTTGGATTTGCTCGCACAAAAACCCTACGAACACCGCGTCGCCGGCCTGCCCTTCCACGCGCCGCAAGGCATGGAACTTTTGGATGAACTCTATCGGATCGAATGGATGCAGCACCAATTTCCTTATTACAACATCCAATGCGTCGATCCCTGGCAGATGCCCCGCGTGGCAGCCGACTTGAAGGCTTATCTGGAAACGCTCACGCCGCGCTCCAACGAAACCGTCCGCCTGTATGTCCGGCACTGGCAGCTAACCAACACCCGTTATCTGCTAGGGGTGGCCGGCTATCTTGAATCCCTGAACCAGCAACTGGATCCGGCGCAAAAACGCTTCCGCATCGCCCAGCGCTTTGGCATCGCGCTCAAGCCGGGGGTGACCGAATTCCACCAGCGGCTGGAAGAGCTGACCGCCTATCCGAACGACAACGGCGATTACGCGCTCTTTGAATTCACCGGCACCCTGCCCCGCGCGAAACTGTATTCCAACTGGCAGGTCACACCAACGACGGAGCCAACCTGAAAACCCTCGCCGATCCGAACTTTGATCCGGCCAGGACCGCGCTGGTTTCCACGCCGCAAAAAACCCTGCCGCCGGCCGCCACCAACGAAAATTCCGGCTCGGTGGAAATCAAAAGCTATTCGCCGAAAAAAATCATTCTCGCCGCCAATGCCGCCACGCCGTCCGTATTGCTGCTCAACGACAAATACGACCCCGACTGGCGCGTCACCGTGGATGGCCGGCCGGCGGAACTGCTGCGCTGCAATTTCATCATGCGCGGCGTCCAACTTGCACCCGGCGCGCACGAAGTGGAATTTAATTTCAGCCTACCGAGCAAGCCGCTTTACGTCACCATCAGCGCCATCGGATTGGGAGTTTTACTCTGCGGATTCCTGCTGGTTTTACGAGGCAAACCGGATGACCAGACCGAACCCTGACCGAAGATTTGCCATCAGAAAATTACAAGCCGGTGGGGTGGTCCAAAAATCTCCACGGCAAGCCAAACTTTTTCGCCAGCTCCGCCGCCAGCGCCCTCACGCCGAAGGTTTCCGTCGCGTAGTGGCCGCCATAAAAAACATTCACGCCCAGTTCCTCGGCCAACGCATAAGTCCAGTGCGGGCCTTCGCCGGTGATGAACGTGTCCACACCCTCCGCCGCCGCCTGCTTTAATTCCGCGCCCGCGCCGCCGGTGACAACGCCGATGCGTCCGCAAATCTCCCGACCACCGGGAATCAGTTTCGGCTTCACGCCGGTGGCGCGCTCCAATTTTTTGGCGAGTTCCGTCCGCGAGATTTTCTGCCGCGCCTGCCAGCCGATGTTCTGTCCGTGACTGAAGAAAAACGGCTTCAACTTCTTCAAGCCAAGCGCGGCGGCAAGCTGCGCGTTGTTGCCCAACCGAGGATGCGCGTCGAGCGGCAGATGCGAGCTGTAAACGGCGAGATTGTTTTCGATGAGTAACCGCAGCAGTTCGAATTTTTTGCCGGTCCACGGATGCGACGGCGACCAGAACAAGCCGTGGTGGACAACGAGCAGGTCCGCTTTCGCGGCGATGGCGAGCTTCACGGTGACGAGGCTGGCATCCACGGCGGCAGCGAGACGCGTGACGACGCCGGAATTTTCCACCTGCAACCCATTCACGGCGCCGGCGTAATCGCCGACGGCAGCAGTGCGGAGAATTTGATCGCAGTGCGCGACGATGGCTTGGAGCCGGACTTTCGACATGGCGCGATGAAAGCAAATCACGGGCAAACCGCAAGGCCGGAAAGTGTTTGGGACAGACAACGCCGGCGGTTCAGTGTTGTGCGGTCACCGGTGGCTGATGAAAAAACGTCGTTTCCCCGCTGTGAGCCGGTCCATCGGCGCGCACCATGGCCTGGCACAAGATGTGGTTAATATTAAAAGGCTGCCCATGCAACTGGTAGCCGGCCTTCAGCTTGCGATTCACCTTGTCCGCGAAGTGATGGAACCCAGTGTGATAATCATCTTCGTTGCTGACCACGACAATAAAATCAGCCGCCGCGTGTCCGGTGTGAGTCATAGGATTATGACCAAAAGATAACATGGCCGGACCATCTGCCAAATAAAAATCTAGCAGTTGCCCCATCCACTCAGGTGCGGCAATATGCCCCTTCATGCCACGCACCACGGGCAAACTGGATTCACTGCGCTTCAGCCGCCTCGAAATCGAGCGGCTGACGGCGGCGCTGTTGTTATCCCTGCTGGTGCACCTTGCCGCGTGGGGCGGCTACGAGGCCGGCCTGAAATTCGGCTGGTGGCAAAAACTCTACCTGCCTGTCTGGCTGCATCCGTCGGCAAAAAAAACACAGCCGCAGCAACTGATGGTGCCGCAGCAGATGGAGGAACCGACGACGTTTGTGGATGTTTCCCACGCCGACGCCGATGCGCCGAAATCGGCAAAATATTATTCAGATAAAAATTCCCACGCCGCCAATCCCGATGCTGACAACACCGCAAACCAGCCAAAGTTGAAAGGCCGGCAAAAGAATGTGCCCAAAACCGAGGACGTGCCGCAGTTGCCCAAATTGCAGCCCACGCCGCCGGCACCAGCCACACCCCAAACCAAACCGGCAACGGAAGCACACCCATCTTCGCCGGAGAACCTCGGTGACAAACCCGTCAAGCCGGTGGACAACACGACGCCCGGCCCGCAAACCGAACCGAAACCAAAACGCCCGCGCACTTTCAAGGAAGCCCTAGCGCAACAGCAACTGCTGCCCGGCCAGCAGATGCAGCAGGACGGCGGCGTGAAGCGGCAGGCGCACTGGGCGGCACTGGATGCCAAGGCTACGGCGTTTGGCGATTACGACCGGAAGATCATCGAGGCGGTGACGCAGCGCTGGTATGATTTGCTCGACAGCCGGCATTTTGCGCAGGACCGCACCGGCAAGGTCATTTTGCGTTTCAAATTGAAATACGACGGCACCGTTGAAGAAATGCAAACGCTCGAAAACACCGTCGGCGAAATGCTCGGCTACGTCTGCACGGAATCCATCGAGCAAGCCGCGCCCTTCGAAAAATGGCCGATGGACATGCGCCGGATGATCGGCGCGAATTTTCGGGATATCACTTTCACTTTTTATTATTATTGAAACGGCTCCGGCCAAATTTTTATGGAAAATGTTGTTTATACTTTGCTTGGATTGACCTCCGTGGTCGGCGTCGGCGTCATTCTCTGGCGCGGCTGGATGCTGCGCTGGAACCAGGTGGTGCCGCCGCCAGTCACCGGGGCGCTCGCCGATTGCGACTCGCCGGAAGACTTGAAGAAGCTCCGGCGGCGCTGCGAGGAAAACCCCTCGCCGCTCGCGCGCCTGCTGCTGCTCGCCACCGACCATCTGGACTGGCCCAAAGCCGACAACGTGGATTCGCTGGAAACCGCCGCGCGCCATGAAATCGTACGGCTCGAACGCGGCCTCGTCGTCCTCGAAATCATCGTCGGCATCGCGCCGCTGCTGGGGTTGGTCGGCACCATCGCGGGCATGATGACGTTGTTTGGGGACATCGGACAGAGCGGCCTGGGCGACGCCGCGCGGCTGGCCAAGGGCATCGCGCTGATATTAAACGCCACACTCATCGGCCTACTGATCGCCATCCCGTCGCTGATTTTCTGGAGCTACTTCAGCAAAAAAGTCGAGGTGCTCGCCGTGGAGTTGGAAACGCTCTGCGATGAATTCATCCGCAAGCAATACCGCAAATGAAAAAGTTTTTAGTTTTGAATTTTAAATTTTGAGTTTTTGCCCCGTCCATAATCGAATTAAATACTTAAAACTGTTTCATGCGCTTTCTCGTCCACAAACGCCGCACCGCGCCCGCCGTCATCATTGTCGCGCTGATTGACGTGCTCATCGTGCTGGTGATTTTTTTGCTGGTGACGACCACGTTCAAACAACAGCCGGCGCTCAAGCTGGCGCTGCCGGAATCCTCGCAGGCACTGAAGTCCGGTGCCAACGAAAATCCGCCGCTGGTGGTGAGCATTGACGAGAAAGGCGGACTGCGATTCGGCCCCGAAAGCCTGCCGGTAACGCCCGACCAGTTGCGCATCCGGCTGCTCGCGGCGGGGCGGGAAAAGGCGGACACCAAACTCGCCGTGCGCGCCGATAAAAAAGCGCCGTGGGAAAGCATCGTCAAAGTCATGGATTTAGCGAAGGAAGCGAAGATAAAAAACTTGAGCGCCTTCACCAAGGATGCGGTCAAACCGTGAAGTTCGCACCACCAAGCCGCCAAGGTCGCCAGGAACTTAATTAGGAAAGCAAGAAGGCAGGAACCAGTCTCCTGAATTCCTTGCCTTCCATACTTAATTTTCCACGGGTGAATTTATTTCACCAGCTCTTCCGCAATCTGCACCGCGTTGAGCGCCGCGCCCTTGAGCAACTGGTCCCCACTAACCCAGAAGCACAGCCCATTTTCCAGCGCGCAGTCGAGGCGCAGACGGCCAACCTCGCAGTTGTATTTCTCGGAAGTGAACAGCGGCATCGGATATTTCTTGTTCTCCGGCTCATCCACCACATCGAGGCCGGGCGCTTTTTTCAAGACTTCGCGCGCCTTTTCAAGGGAAACCGGCTTTTCAAATTCCGCGCTCACGGCGATGGAATGCGACCGATACACCGGCACGCGCACGCAGGTCACGCTGGCCTTGAACTTGTCGTGGTGCATGATCTTGCGGCCTTCGTTTTCCATCTTCATTTCTTCCTTCGTGTAGCCGGTCGGCAAAAAGGAATCCACGTGCGGAATCACGTTGAACGCGATCTGGTGCGGATAAACTTCCTTCGTCACCGGCTGCTTGGTGACGATCTGCTCCACCTGGCGTTCCAACTCTTCGAGCGCCTTGGCGCCGGTGCCGGAAACGGCCTGGTAACTGGAGGCAAAAATGCGCTTCACGCCAAAGGCCTGGTGCAGCGGATACAGCGCCATCAGCGTGATGGCGGTGGTGCAATTCGGGTTGGCGATGATGCCCTTGTGCTGCTTAACGTCGGCGGCATTGATTTCCGGCACGACGAGCGGCACGTCAGGGTCCTGGCGGAAGGCGCTGGAATTATCCACCACCACGCAGCCGGCTTTGGCCGCGATGGGCGCAAATTCCTTCGAAATACCGCCGCCCGCGCTGAACAGCGCGATGTCAATGCCGGCAAAGGAATCTTTCGTCAGCTCCGTCACGGTGATGTCCTGGCCCTTGAACTTGAGCTTCTTGCCCACGGAACGGGCGGACGCGAGCAAGGTGAGCTTGCCCACGGGAAAATTCCTCTTTTCCAGGGTCTTGATCATCTCAATGCCGACGGCGCCGGTGGCGCCGACAACTGCAACGTGCGGATTTCGGTTCATAAATGGCCTGATAATCTAGCAAAATAAAAGCCACCGTCAATCGCGCCGCGGATGCCCGACCAAAAAACTTTTCATTTGCGATTGACCGGCAAGGCGGGTTCTGTCGAAATGATAGAACCTAGTCATTTTGCCCAGATGCCGAGAACGCCAATCAGAAACGGGAACGGGACGCCGCGCACGGGCGCGAGCAAATACGACGCGCACCACAAGGTTTTGTCGCAAACCTACGGCGCTTTCGCCGACCTGCGCCGCGAATTGTCCGACTCCAAGACCACCGTCAACGAGCGCGAGGACATCCTTAAAAACTTCGCCACCTGCCCGGACTCACAACGCGCGTGGCTGGCGCTGGAGGATTATTTCGAGAAGCTTTCACTCTCGCGCCGCGACTTTCCCGCCGCCGACTGGTGGCCGAAGATGCTCGTCGTCACCGGCAAGGCGCGGCTGGAAGAACTGGCGTTTCTGTTTCTCCGCGCCAAACGTTCCGTGCCGCCAGAATTGCAGGCGCACGCCAGCCTTGACCGTTTTGCCCGTGCCGAGGAGGCCGAGCAGGAATCGCGGCTGGTGAAGGAGCTGGAAAACTGGCTCTCGCCGCCCACGCCGCTGCACCTCGACACGCCGCGCGCCACGTTGCGCGTCGTTTGCAAACCGCAGCCGGACGAACAGGAGCCGTCGCGCTTCCGCCTCGCCATCCAATTTCTTCTGCTCCGGCCGCGCACCGGCGAGAAGGCGCGCTCGCTCCACGATCTGGTGGATCTCGTCGTCCGCGCCGCGCACGAGCAGGAACTCTTTACGCCGTGGGACTGGGAATTTGTCCAGTGGATTTACGACACGCACCGCGAACGCGCGGGGCATGAGACGACCCTCCTGCTTTCCGACGCCGAACTGCTGCAATGGCTCGCGCGCTGGGGCCACACCAACCGGCTCGAATCCGCCGCGGATGGGAAACCGATTCATTTCCACGGTCACATCGTCGCGCTGGCGCCGCATCTGGAAAACGGCGACAAGGAGCTTTCCTTTACGCAGCGCATCCAGTTGCCGGACGGCGTCAATCATTCCGTCGCGGACGCAAAATTCTTCAACCGCCAGTCGCCGGTGGCGCTCGTCGGCAACGAATTTTTCCTGCTGCGCAACGCGCCGCCGACCGGCGTGCTGAAATATCTCGCGCAAAAACCGTCCATCCCCGTGCGCAAGCTGAGTCACCGGCTGCTGCTGCACCTGCGCAAATCGCAGGCCAATCACGGCGTGGATTGGGAGCAGCTTTGCATCGCGCATCCGGCGGCGCCACAGTTTGTCTTTGAGCTGCTCGACGACACCGTCCGCCTGCGGCTGATGGCCAAGAGCGCACGCGACAAGAGCACCTGGATTTGGAACGGCCTCGAATGGGCGCCCAACGACCGCGCGATCAAGCCCGGCGAAAAACCGGAGATCCTCGACGACCCGCGCCTCGAGCCCACCGTGCAATGGCTGCGCAAGCTCGACTGGTTCATGCAGGAGCCGGGCCTGTGGATCGGCGACGCCAATGAAAACTTCCTCGGCTCGCTCGCTGAAGCCTGGGGCGCGCGCCCGGCGGAAGCCGAATTTCTCGGCAACGCCGCGTTTCACCGCTTGTTCCTCACGCCCCACCGGCTCAAGCCGCGCCTCGTCGTCAAGGGCAGCGGCATCGACTGGCTCGCCGTCTCCGCCGAATGGGAAGCGGAAGGCATGAAGCTTTCCAAGGCCGACCTCGAACGCCTCGCCGCCGCCACCAGCCGGTTCGTGAAGCTGCCCAACTCCGGCTGGGTGGAACTCGACACCAACGCCGTGCAAGGCGCGCATGAGGCCATGGCCGACATGGGCGTCGAAGGACTCATCGCCGTGCCGCAGAAGGTCGGCCTGGAACACGTCGCGCATCTCGACGAGGAAGGCTTGCAGCGTTTTATCGATTCGCCGGAAGCCCAGGCGCTGCGCGACCGCGTCCGCGATTTCAAGGGCGTGCCCTCCGCCGAACTGCCGAAGATATTGCAGGCCGAATTGCGGCCGTATCAACAGGAAGGGTTCGACTTTCTCGTCCATCTGGTCAACGTCAAGCTCGGCGGCATCCTCGCCGACGACATGGGCCTCGGCAAAACGCTGCAGACGCTGACCTGGCTCGCGTGGCTCAAGGAGCGCAACGGGAAAAACCCCAAGCCGTCGCTCGTCATCTGCCCCGCGTCCGTGCTGCACAACTGGCGGCGCGAAGCCGAGCGCTTCACGCCCGGCATGAAAGTGCTCGTGCTCGAAAGCGGCGCGGCGCGGCACAATCTGCGCAAGCAGATCCCGGAGCACGACATCATCGTCACCAACTACGCCCTGCTCCGCCGCGACCTCGAGGAATTTCACAAGTTCGCCTTCCGCGCCGTCATTCTGGACGAGGCGCAGTTCATCAAGAATCCCGGCGCGCAGGTCACGCAGTCCGTGAAGCAGTTGAAGTGCGAGCACAAGATCGCCCTCACCGGCACGCCCCTGGAAAACCGGCTGCTCGATTTGTGGAGCATCGTGGATTTCATCCAGCCCGGCTACCTCGGCAACCAGGAACATTTCCTCGACACCTACGAGCCCAAGGGCAACGGCGAAAACGGCGAGTCCGTCCAGCGCATCGCGCGCAAACGGCTTTCCGCCAAGCTGCGTCCGCTCCTGCTGCGCCGCTTGAAGAAGCACGTCGCGAAAGACCTGCCCGACCGCATCGAGGAACGCCGCGACTGTCCGCTGGGCGACGAACAGCGGAAACTGTATCTCGCCGAGCTGCGCCGCAGCCGCGAAACCATCGAGCAAGCCGTCGCCACCCAGGGCCTCAACAAGAGCAAGATGCACGTCCTCGCCGCGCTCACGCGGCTGCGGCAGGTCTGCTGCCATCCCTCGCTCGTCGGCAACGACACCGCCAGCGGCAAGACCGAGACCCTCTTTGAACTGCTCGACCCGCTCGTGGCCGACGGCCAGAAGGTGCTGGTCTTCTCGCAGTTCGTGCAGATGCTGCACATCCTCGAAAAGGAATGTCAGGCCCGCAACATCCCCACGCACATCCTCACCGGCCAGACCAAGGACCGGCAGGCCGTCGTGAACGCCTTTCAATCCGACAAGGGCGCGGGCGTGTTCCTGCTGAGCCTGCGCGCCGCCGGCACCGGCCTGAACCTCACCAACGCCAGCTACGTGGTGCTGTACGACCCGTGGTGGAACCCGGCGGTGGAGGCGCAGGCCATCGACCGCTCGCACCGCATCGGCCAGACGCAGACCGTGAACGCCTACCGGCTCATCGCGCCCGGCACCGTGGAGGAAAAAATCTGGGAACTGCAACAGAGCAAAGCCCAGACCATAGCCGACGTGCTCGGCGAAGAAGGCTTTGCCCGCAGCCTGACCGCCACGGATTTGGAATACCTGTTTGCCGAGGATTAAACGCGGAGCGCCGCGTTAAGCTTTGGGATGGACGTCTGATTCTTTCTGGCCATGCCAGCAGCGGAAGCCGAGCAACAAGCCACCAAGCGCGCCCAAGGCAAATGTGCTCGGTTCAGGAACGGGCGAAGTGGAAAATTGGATGTTGTCAATTATAGCTGGCCCGCCAACTAAAGGCGCATAATAAGTGGCAGTGAAAAGCAGTTGACCGGTTTCCCCAGCATAGGCTGAAATATCCGCCGAATAAACGGTGTAGTTGGCGGCGCTTCCGGTCACCAGAAAATTAAGCGGCTGACCGTTGAAGGTGGCTTGCATTCCGCCAATGGCCCCCCAAAATATAAGAGATTGAGCGGATAATGGAATCTGTCCAGTCTGACCAATGGCAGCAGTATTAGTAAAATAATCGGGATAATTTCCAGGATTATATTGTCCCCAAAGCATTACAAAATATGCTCCCTGAATAGGAGGATAAGAACTATTATTATTAGTTCTTTGCAATGTT